>Ga0187892_10001764_pt1 | contig 47393 bp, 71 predicted proteins | sample MA1701073metaG_FD_139345 | JGI IMG/M metagenome (GOLD analysis project Ga0187892, IMG submission 139345) | Bio-ooze microbial communities from a basaltic lava cave in the Kipuka Kanohina Cave System on the Island of Hawaii, USA - MA170107-3 metaG ...
GCCGCCGCCGCCGCCGCCGCCCGCGCCGCCCGCGCCGCCCGCGCCGACGCCCGCGCCGCCCGCGCCGCCGCCGCCGACGCCGCCGCCCGCGCCGCCGACGCCGCCGCCGACGCCGCCTACGCCGCCGCCGCCCGCGCCGCCGCCGCCGCCGCCGCCGCCCGCGCCGCCCGCGCCGCCCGCGCCGACGCCCGCGCCGCCCGCGCCGCCGCCGCCGACGCCGCCGCCCGCGCCGTCCACGCCGCCCGCGCCGCCGCCCGCGCGACCGGCGATGACTGGCCGCTCATCCTGCTGGCCGACATCATGACCCAGGCGCTCATCGACCAGGACACGCCAGGGTCGCGGCTGCTGGGGATGGTGGCGTGATGGTAGAAGCGATAATACTGATGTCGGGCCTTATCGCGACAATCGCGGCATGGTGGATCTCAGCATGCGGCCTGCCGTGGTGGCCGGGGCCGGAAGGTGTGCGAATGCCCGAACCCGATGACCCGCGATGGAAACGGGTGTGTGACTCGTTGATGTTCGGGGATACCATCGCGATCAAGTTGCAATTTAATGGGGTCTATATCGACGGCCGTGAAATGGGGGCTGGATCATGGCTGTACGCGCACCGGGTCAAGCGGGCGTGGGCGCGCCGACTGGCACGCGAGGCCGTCCTTGATGTGCCGGTGCCGGGGATAGACGACGACGGCGAGGTAATTTCGTTCAAGCGCCGGCTCAAATAAACCAAAGGGGAGAAACACAATGAACAAGGACGAGGCGAAACCATGACCGGCGGACAGTGTAAGTATTGCGGGTGCCCGGCGACTGCACACGTAGCTGACGACGAGGAACTGCGCGGCTGCGAGCGATGCGGCTGCGAGCAATTCATCGTGGCCGAAGCGCTGACGCCAAATACTGACCGACGGTGCCCGACCCCCACCATCGACCGAGTGAGCGAAGAACGAAAGGAACCGACGATGCCCAAGACCGACGCAGAGTCTCTATTGAAGCGCGTTGAGGCCGACCTGGAAACGGTATTGGCCGACCTGCAATCTTCGTTCGATGCTGTTAAATGCGTCGCGCAGGGCAGGCTTGAGGTCGCTCGCCATGCCGTGGAAGAAACCCGCAACCTTCTTTACGGCGGCTAGCCCATGACCACTCCCACTATCGACCGAGGAACCGACAAGACAGTGGAGTTTGGGATGAACATGGTCATCCTGCTGCTGACTGCACCACATCTTCTGCTCGACTCTCTGGTGTGCAAGGTTCTGTGGAACTGGTTTCTCGTCCCGCTGGGCGTGCCGGCCGTAGAATGGGCACACGCCCTTGGAATTGGGTTGCTGGTGTTACTAGTGTCACCGCATCCGTACCGTAACCCGAAGGCAACGGTGAAGGAGCGGTTAGATAAGTTCATCCAGGTGGGATTCGTGAAGCCGCTGTTCCTGTTGGGATTGGGATGGATTGCCTTGAGCCTGATGCGCCCATGACCGACGACATCAAGCAACGGGAAGCGCGGCTGCGAAGCGTCGCCGCAAAGTTACCTGGGCGTGGTCTTGAAATGGATCGACTGCCCGAGGTGCGCCGCGATTTGTATTGCGAATTGCTGTCCAGTGGCACGTTCGAAGTGGTGTTCCAGGTTCCGCGCGGTCCGCACGACTTGGAGGCGGACTTTGCCATGTTCGCGCGAAGCGACGCCCTCACCATCATCGACGCCTACCGGGCGGAACTGGCGGAAGCGAAGCGGGCGCACGCGGATACCAAACGTGGTCAAGCACTTTACTTGCGACTGCGCGACGTAGACCGGCTCGCCGAGTCATACGGCGTCGAAATTGCTACCGCGATCGAGGTGGAAGCCGATGCGCTAAAAGCTGAGGCCGACGCCCTGGATCGCGCCGCACCAGACGGTAAGGCGGTGTGACAATGGGAAAACCAAGACACAGGGCGCTGTATTGCGACGCGCAGCGGATCAGCCGCGAGGCACTGGCCCCAACCATCGACCGAGAGACCACGAAGCCACCACAAGCATCATTCACAATCGAAAAGGCGATCGATGTGCTGCGACGTATGCTCAAGTTCTGGAGCAACCAGGACGACGACGGTCCGAGTAACGCCCAAGCCACGCAAGCCGTGTTCGTCATTGCGGCGATGGCCGATGACGTACGTGTTGCGGCTGGCGAGTGCCGCGTTTCGCTTCCCACGCCCGGCACCGATGCCGCCAGACTGCTGACAGCCAATGCGATATTGCGCCGCGCGCTCCAGCGGGCGCTCGAAGCTCGTGCCGATTAGGACAAGTGGACCGGCTCTGCGCTCCGACTGGAATGTCCAATCTGCCACGCTGAATTACGCCCCAAGGAGCTTGCCCGATGAACGAGTACCCCGAACACGACAAGCTGATGAAAGTCCAAGCCAATAGCCAAGCCTGCGGTGAATTTTTAGATTGGCTGCTGGGACGCTACACCATCGGCGAGTATCACGAGCACACGGATGCCTGTTGGCCCCCTGATGAGAATCACACCGAACGCCGCCGCACATGCGGCTACTCGGACGATGTCTTGTATCCGGCCGGCATCGACGTTCGGAAGCTGCTCGCTCAGTTTTTCGGAATCGACGAGGACAAGCTAGAAGACGAGAAGCGCGAGATGATTGACCAGTTGCGGAAGAATGTATGATGCTGAAGCTTTATGACGAGTACAAAAGTGGTCGACGGGATTTCATCGGAGAAAATCTTGAAGGTGCAGTGATCCAACATGTCGATCTGTCTGGCATCAACTTGCGCGAAGCGAATCTGATGAACGCCGATTTCTCCGGCACCATCTTTCGCGGTGGCGATCTACAGCACGCGAATCTACGCGGAGCATCGCTCCTAGCCGCTGATCTCCGTGGAACTGACGTAAGAAACAGCCAGCTTCAAGGCGCTGTCTTGACTGATGCCGATCTTCGCGGAACGCTCTGGACTCAAAGCGCAGTGCCGCATCCGATCGATTTGCGGAGGAAGGTATTTGAGTATCTATCTAAGAATCCACACATGTTCGATCCTTCTCTCATGTGCGACGGCTCGAGTAATCCGGCGTGTCCGCATCCAGGTTCCATCTTCGCCTGGGCTTGCCATCTAGGTGGCGGGGCGCGATGCGGACATTCGATCCACACGAGTGCGCATTTTTTATTGTGGTCTTACGGTCTACCGATGCCCGATGATGACTTGCTTGCGCTCGTTCATATGTGACTTTACAAGATCCCGCACCATCGCCTCAGCCTGCATGATTGACGTTCTATCCTCTATAGAAATTGTTGCGTCCATTTCCACCTGACCGGCGCCATGAGTTCGTGCAGCGGACCGAATGGGGAGCAATCTGCGCGGTCGAAATAGATCGGGCCTTTTGCGACGTCCAGGTCGAAAGGTGGGAAGCCTTCACCGGAAAAAAGGCTTCGCGTCGAGGATCTCGATGAGCACTGTGCCTTGGTGGGAAGGTCCTTGATTTTGCGTCCGCATATGATCGAAAGTAGTGGCTAGGAGGATCGATCGAATGCCAACGGTGCGCCTGGATCGCAAAGCCCTCGAAGCGCCGACGATCGCGAGTCTGCCGGCGCGACTCTGGCGGTTGTACGTATCGCTTCGGGTCCTAGCAAATAGTGACGGCCGGGTCTTCCAGCTCGGCATCGCGGCGGCGCTGGCCGGTGATCCACAGGGCCAGGCGACCCTGCACGAACTAGTCGGCCTTCGCCGGGCACGCTTGCTCGAAATGCTACCGGACAATTCCGTGCAGATGTTCTTGCGGCAAGCCAAGGATCGCAAACCAGGCAAAGATCAGTCCGGTCAAGTCATCGCATCAATCCCGATCCAGGGCGGCGGATCATGGGATGTCAGGCAATCGCTGGCCGATGAATTGCGGCGAGCTTTCCCCGGCGTCGACATCATCACGCAGATCCGCCGGGCGGCGATTTATTTCGAATCGGTGCCGCAGAAGCGCAAGACCGCACGCGGGATGCCGCGATGTTTGTACACATGGATGCGGCGCGAATCGTCCGGCCAGCCGGCAGGTCCACGGGCAATCGGATACCCCGACCTATGAACGCCACGACAGACGCGGAAGACGCCGTGATCGGCGCGGTCTTGATTGCGGCTGATGTCGTGCTGGCGGAAGCGCGGGATCTGCGGCCCGACGATTTCCAGAATCCTCACAACCGGCAGACCTGGGAGCATGTTCTTGCCCTGGCCGATCTAGGCGAGCAGGTCACGCTGATTGCGGTCGCCGACCGAATTCGCCTGACTGGCCATGCCCAGGACGCGCGCCTGATGGCGCAAGCGGCGGCGGCGCCGTTGGTCGAAACGATCGGCCAGGCCGTTCGCTTGGTCCGTGAAGCATCCATTCGCCGTGCCGTAATGATGATCGGCGCAGATCTCGTAAAGCGCGCCCAGGGCGGCGAAAGCGTCGATACATTGTTAGCCCAGGCCCGCGAGGCGATAGCGGGCGTCGAAATTCAAGGGACTAGAACCGGGCCAGCACATGTCGCCGATATCATGGGCGCAGGGCTGGATGCGATCGAAGATCGCCAACGCGCACCAGAGCGCCATGGGATCCAGACCGGGATCTGGAATTACGACGCCACGATCGGTCCGCTTGGGGCCGGCAACCTGATCACGATTGGCGGACCGCCTGGCGGCGGGAAAACTGGACTAGCGATCGCGTTTGCCGATCATGCGGCTGCCCTGGGGATTCCCACCTGTTATTTTTCGCTTGAAATGGCAACCCAGGAAATCCTCGAACGATTCCTGGCGCGGCGATCGCGGGTCAACGGCTCGACCATCCGCCGGTCGACCATGGATCAAAACGAATGGCGACAGGTCATGCAGGCCGGCATGGCGTTACGCGAGGCACCGCTTTGGATTGACGCGCGGCCGGCGACGGTTGGGCGGTTGGTCGCCGAGATCAGGCGATGGCACGCGAAACATGTCACCCGCACCGATCGGCGGTTGGGTCTGGTCGTTGTCGATTACGTCCAGCTATTGCAAGGCGATGATCCAAGGGAAGAACAATTCGAAACGGTATCGCGGGCGACCCGCCTGCTGAAACAGACCGCCGCGGAATTGGCGATCCCGATCGTCGAACTTTCGCAATTGAACCGCGAATCACAGAAACGTGGCGATCGCCCGACGCTTGCGGCCCTGAAAGGATCGGGAACGCTCGAAGCGGATAGCGATGTCGTGATCTTTCCCTGGCGGGAACTAAAAAGCGAAGACGACCGCAATCAACCAGGATATGCGAAATTGATCGTTGCGAAGAATCGGTTTGGCCCAAGCGGCAACATCACCGCCTGGTGGCAAGCTGACTTGGCGACCTTCACCAGCGACGGCCAGGAGGTCTTGCCGGTATGAGACACATGTCTTTCAGCCTGACAACGCGACAATTTCTGAACGGATCGAAGACCGTGACGCGCCGTTTAGGCTGGGCCTATCTCAAACCAGGCGATCGATTGCAGGCGGTTGAAAAGAATCAGGGACTCAAGCGTGGTGAAAAGATCAAGCGGTTGGGCGCAATCGAGATCGTAAATGTACGACGCGAACGAATTGATCAAGTGACGGGTCCAGACGTCCTTCTGGAAGGATTCCCCGATCTGTCGCCGCAGGAATTTTTAGTTTTTTTCTGCAAATCCATGCGCTGCGGTCCCGCGACACGTGTCACGCGGATCGAATTTCGTCGCCTCTCATGAATGACCAGATCGAAACCTATCGCGGCAAGAGCGGCTGGCGCTACCGGTACGCCGGCCGCGATGATGGACATTACATGAGTGAGGCGATGGCCCGGCAGGCCGCAGAATGCTACGCCCGCGATCGCCCGACCGATCAAGAAATGCTGGACGATTGTGAAGCGGCCATCCGCGTTCCAGCCGAACGCGGCGGCCCGGGCTACACGGAATGGGAGCACGAATTCTTGGTCAACATCAACGCCCAGATGCTGGACGGAAAACTGCTGTCATCAGGGCAAAGGGCCAAGCTCGACCAACTTTGGAGGAAGCTATGAAACGAACACCGCTGGTTCGCAAGACGCCGCTACGGCGGACCTCGACGATGCCAAAAACAAACACCGAACGAAAGCGGTGGTTGCATGAAATCCAGTTCGGCGGCGGCATCGATCACGACCACTACGTCCGCGAGCGAGGATGTGCGCTGCTAGTATTGTCTCCTCATCACTGCATCGGTAGCATTCAGGCCGCGCATCTGAGCAGCCGCGGTGCGGGCGGGAAATGGTTTGATATCGTCGGCCTTTGCGACTTTGCGCACCGCTGGCTGGAACGTGGCAACGCATCGGATGAAACAAAAGCATCTCTGCGGTCGATGGCGAAGACTCTTGTCGATAATCACCTGCGCGCAATCAGGGCGATATGAATACGACCGTCGCACTGGTCAAATCACCGCCGGCAACCCAGCACATCAAGGAAATACGAATCCAGCCGCGCTGGTGGCACAAGAATCGCGGACATTTGGTAGGCGAAGCCATCCAGCGGCTTGTCGACGACGAGAATTTGCATCTTCTAGAAATCGCCGTCGATGCCGGCGGCCTGATCTTGGTCTTCGCCGACAAGCCGGATCCGATCGAGCTTGCCAGGGCCACGCGCATCATCAACGATCCGAGGAACCTATGATGGGAATGATGGCAATTTAAGGCGATTTTGGTGGCAAAGCGCGGCCAGTCTTTCCCCTTTGCATATCCGGGGCGATTCGGGCTATTATATGTCGGATGGCTGGGCACAACGCACAGCCAAAACAGGAGGATCGAAATGGAACCCATCATCGCAACAACAATGGATCAGCGGGAACGCGCGACCAGCAGACTTAGCGAATACGTTGACAGCGCACGTGCTCGTTCGGCCGGCGCGCTCAATCGCATCATGAATGAGGTGCCGGTGGACCGAATCATGGCGACCGGAGCCATGGAATTCGTCTCGACCGGCGGAGGCGTCGCGCTCGAGCTCGGACATGGCATTCAGTATTTGCATCCGAACGCGCTCGAACAGATCGCGCAGCGAATTGAGGTCCCGTCAAGCTACCTCAAGACGTTGGATCAAAACGGCAAGGCGGGCCAAGACTGGGCAACGGAATTGCTGGCGCGAACAATGCGCGAGCATTTCGCGCACCAGGACAACGCCCGCGTCCTGGTCCGTTCGATCGGCCAGAATGTGCGCGCGGTCCTGTCGGACAAATACCGGCGGATCGACTGCCGGCCCGGCCTGGATGCCTTGGCCCAAGCGGCTGAATCTCGCGGGGCGATTGTAGGAGATGCGATCGCGACCGATACGCGGGTCAGCGTGAAATGGATCACACCGCGGGTCCTGGAACCGACGCCCGGTGAATTCATGGTCTTCGGTTTCGAGTGGTCGAACAGCGACTATGGGCGCGGCGCGGAAACGTTGCGGACCTTCATCTTGCGCCTGCTCTGCTGGAATGGCGCGACCATGCAACAGGCGCTGCGTGAGGTCCATCTGGGACGGCGGCTGTCGGATGATGTCGAATACACCGATCGAACATATCGGCTCGATCAAAAGGCCAGCGTCAGCGCCCTGACCGATACGGCGACGGCGCTGCTGTCAGACAGGTCAATCGACAAGGTCATGGGCGCGATCGCCTCGGCGGCTTCCGAGGGGATCGACGCGAAGGCGAAGCTTGTCGACCTGCGAAAAAAGGTCGGCAAAGGTCTGGCCGACCAGGTCGGCGAAGCCTTCAATCGCCCGGATGTGGAAATGCTCCCGGCCGGGAACACGGCCTGGCGTTGGTCGAACGCGCTGTCCTGGGTTGCGGGCCAGGCAGAGAACACGGAAGATCGTTTGGATCTTGAGCGCCTGGCCGGCGCTGTGCTTGCGAACTGACGTCGATCCAGCGCTCGCGCCCACCGTGCGATGGTGGGCGTCATGGGCCGGATCGGACGGAGCTCCAAGGAGGATCAAACATGGACGAAAAACAGGAAGAACGGGACATCGCGGATATCATCTGGAACCGGGATATCGCTGACGCGGTAGATCGCATCGAGAGCGGCGATGATTTCTCGGTGTATGCCTTCGAGAATTGGTCGCCGGCCGATTGGCACAACTTCGCCGCGCGTCTGGCGCGTGAGGGGTTGCGTGCGGTTTTCGACAGTTTGCCGGGCCGAATTTTGATCATCGAAAATGACGCCGATAGCTGCCCATCGGCAACGATCATCGGGCCGCGCGATGATCAGGCATCAGACTCGCGTTTCGTCGAGTACGCCTGCGCCGATTGCGACGCTGATGGACGTTACGTCAAGCTCGTCCTTCAGCGAATCGATCCGGTGATCTTGCTTTGCGTTCCATGCATGGCCCGCCGCGCGAAATGTGACCAGACCCACGCGCTGATCAGAACTGGCGGCATCCCGCAGGGCGCGCGGTTCGTCGGCCTGCAAGAACAGATCGATGGTGCATTTCCGCTGCGCCTGTTCGCGTGTCCATTTTGCACGACAACAGTCGCATACCAGACGCGTTGCGACGATCGCGCCCTGATGGATCCAGCCACCGGCGCATTTCCTCGGATGCAGGTAGGCTGATGCCGACCCATCCAACAAAGCGCTGCGGTAAATGCTTTCATCCATTGCCCTATGGGCGGCGGACCTGGTCGCCCTTCTGGTCGTGGTACGAGGAGGCAGGAGGTCCGCGCCTGACCTACGCCGCAGACGGGCCGCCATTGGGTTACGTGATGCCGTTCACGGACCCATACGGCACGCACTTCTACCGGGCTTATGCCCTTGTGTCTCGGCCGGAACGCGGGAAGGCGTGGCCGAATATGGGAGATGTCACCGTGGAAAAGGGCACGCTGGGATGCCGCACACGGCGTAATGCTATTCGGATCGTAGAAGCCGTCGTGCGTGAACGTGGACTGTGGCTCAGGAATGGGAAGCCATGACCTCGATTTGTCGTGCCTGCTCCGCGAAGATCATCTGGGCGGTCACGCCGGCCGGTAAACGGATGCCGGTCGACGCGAAGCCTTCCGCTGATGGAAAGCTTATTCTTTCGGCCCAGGTTGGGCCGCAAGGCATCAAGATCAATGATCCACCGCTGGTCATCGATGAGCGGACGGTTGACCAGGATGGCCCAAAGGGCGGGGATCGCTACATCAGCCATTTCGCGACATGCCCGGCTGCAGATCGCTTTCGCCGCTGATCTGATATCCTATTCTGGCCGCCCGCGGCTGGTAGGCATCTCGACACCGTTGGAATTCGATCCTCCTGCGGGATGAATCGCAGATCAGCCGCGGGCGCTTTTTCCCATGCGAATCCTGCTGAAATTCACCGCCCCGATCTGGTGGTTGGTAGGCTTGATCTCGGGCGTGGCCTTCACGGCGATCACCTTCGCCCGCTGGCGTTGGTTTCAAAACGCCCTGATCGTCGATTGCAGCGCGACCTGGCTTGGTCGGTTGATGCGTCGGTGCGGCTGGGGCGGGCTGACCATCGGACGCACGATCATGCTTTGGGAAAACCATCGCGTGGTCATGGCGCACGAGTTTCAGCATGTCCGGCAGGGCGACGCCTATGGGATCGCGTTTCCGCTGGTCTATTGCTGGGAGCTAATCAACCGCGGGTATGAGGCAAATCGTTTCGAGATCGAGGCGCGCGAAGTCGGGGAAATCGAAAGGAAGCTGATCGATGGCTGAAACGATCGGAATCATCGTCGCGGCGATTGTTGGCCTTGCCTTGATCGTTTGGCGGGCAGCAATCGGACGGATGCGCCCAGGCCCGCCACCGATCCCGCCCGAGGTACGCAAAGCCGCGGAAGGCGCGGTGCGGGCGAACATCGAAGCGGCGGCTGCGATCACGGAAGCCCGCACCGAGGAAAAAACGGTCAAGACTAGGATTGCCGAAGACCTCGCGATCAAGGACGAAGCCGAACGACTGCGCAGACTTGCCGATGGATTGAAGGATCGCGGACGTTGATGCGTCTTCTGATCGGCGTCCTCTCCATGGGCTGCGCGTCGGCCCCGATCACGCCGGTAATTCTGCCGCCCGCCCTGGATGCGGACGCAATAATCGGCAAGCCGTCCCCAGACAACGCGGTCATGGTCCCGGCAGAGCTTCCGCGTTTCGATCCTGTGCCGGTCCCGAGTGGGATGGCCTGCGGCCCGGGCCACGGCCCTGGAATCCTGGTCGACCAAGCGACGGCAGTCCAATGTCGCCTGGACGCCGCCGCCGCCCGCCGCTGGATGCAGGAAGCCGCCGCTTTGCGGGCGCTGCGCTCCCAGGAGCGCGCGGCCTGCCAAGCAGGGGATATCGCCTACCAACGCCAGGCCCAGGCCCTGCAGGCCCAGGCAGACCGCGCCCGCTGGGCCGGCCCGGCCGGGCTGGTCATTGGCCTGGCCCTGGGCGTGCTGGCCGCCAACGCCGCGCGCTAAGGGGCGGCTGGCGGCGGAAACATGCCGGATCCGTCCCCTGACCTGCCGCCAGCCTTGGTGTGGCCGGTGGCCTTGCGGACCAGCCACTTGACGCCAAATTCGTAGATGAATGTGGCCGCCGCCGACGCCGCGAAGCCCCAGCGCAGGCGAATCCCATAACGGTCCCCATCCAGGAATCCCGGGAATGCCGCCAGAACGAACGGCAGCAGAAACGCGCCCAGCAGACCCAAGGCCACGTAGGACTTGGGGTATCTGGACTTCAGAAATCGCTGCCCGGTCGAATGCATAAAAAAGATCGCCACCGATGCGATCCCAAACGACGGGGTCAGGAATGCGAAGAAATCCGTCAGCACGTCAGTCATGGCGGGGACCTCCAGGCCGAGGCTACACGCTTCCGATCGTATCGTGCTACATTCGCCGGACAGATGGCCGCCAGGCCCGACTCAGATCCAGCGGTTCAGCGCGCCAAGGCGAAGCGGATGGCGCGCATGGACGCCGGTCAATACACGGGCGATGCGCGGGAAGGAGCGGCCCCGCGATCGCTGTGCTCGTGCCCGGACTGCGTGCGCAAAGATCCATCACGCGCAAGAATCCATCAGGCACGAGAAGCGGATAGGCGCGCGGTCGTAAGGGCGTTGGCGCGTCTGCGAGGGAACTGGTAACGCATGGCATCGAACGCGCCTGTGTACAGGCCCCGACCTAAGCGGCACGTCGGCGGGCGACCGTTCGTCAAGGACGATCCGCGAGGGAATAAAGCGACGCAATTTCAGCCGGGCGTATCGGGGAACCCCAGGGGCAGGCCATCCGATCGCGACTTTCGGGAGATGTGCCGCGAGCTTGCGATGACCGAAGCCCCGCATCTCGACGTGCGATTCCGCGCCGGCAAACTGACCACGGCCCAAGTTCGCGCATTCGAGGCGATGAGAGATTCAGGCGGCTGGGCTCCACCTCGACGCGTGGAAATGTCAGGCCCGGATGGCGGGCCAATTCAAACGCAGGACACCGGCGATCTTGACTTCGATCTCCTATCGGATGAGGAATTGATCGCCATGCGCGGGATGCTGGCGAAGGCGAGAAAGCGGGAACCATGAATTTTTCGTTGAAGCGGACGATCGACATCACCGCGTTCGTGGCCGATGATGATCCGAACGCCACGCCGCCGCCGGCAGGTGAAATCATCAACGTAGCTGCGCCGGCCCAGGGCCAAGGCTTGTATCTGGCGGCCTGGGACGACGACGGGAAAGCACTGGTCATACCGGCTGCGTCCTTCGATTTCGTCGGTTGGTGGCTGGATCAGGGAAGCGGTCTATGGGTCCGCATGTCACAAGAAACCGATGCGCCGGCCTTTCAGTCATTCAAGATCGGCCTGGCAGATCAGATGTGGATCCAGATTCTCGCCATCGATGATGCTAGCGGAACGTCGGAATACGCCGAACTTTGGGCTGGTGCGCGTGACGTGATCTGATGGCAGGCGAAGGCTATACGCGCGAAGGCAACGTCTCGGGCACAGGCGGGGGCGGCGGCGGCGCACCGACCGGCCCAGCCGGCGGCGATTTGACGGGGACATATCCTGATCCAGCGATCGCGGCTGGCGCGGTAAGCCTCGCGAAGATGGCCGCGCTTGCCACCGATCGGCTGATCGGCCGGGATACGGCCGCAAGCGGCGATCCAGAATCATTGACTGTTGGTGGAGGCGTCGAGTTCACGGGCGCTGGTGGCATTCAGCGCAGTGCCCTCACTGGAGATGTAACGGCCAGTGCAGGCAGCAACGCCACGACCATCGCGGCGGGCGCGGTGACGGACACCAAATTGCGCGACGGCGCAGCCCGATCGCTCATGGGCCGCAGTGCAAATACGGCCGGTGATCCGGCAGACATCGCTGGCGCGGGAGATGGAACGGTTCCCCACGATGACGGAAGCACGGTTGCTTTCCGGCCAATTTTTCAAGATCAGCAATGGTTCGCGGATCAGTTCGACAACCCCAACAACAGCGATTGGGCGGTCAACGCGCTGGCGACCCTGGAAGCCGATAGCCTCAACGCTGGCGTCAAGAATCGCGCGTTTGACGACACGACGGCCGAAGGCGTTGGGATGTCGATCATCATCCCGGATACGTCCACCAGCCTCAAGTTCAAGATCAAATGCCGCCGCGCCACGGGCACGTCAGCGCAAAGCGCGGTCCTTGAAATCCGCGCTCGACGCTTGCAAGACGGTGCCGCGACCGCTTCCTGGACCTCGGCTGTCACGCTTGCAACGATCGCGATGCCGACGACCACGGCAAACTGGAAGGCACAGGAAGTCACGATCGCACATAGCGCATTCAGCACGGCACTCGTGGCCGGTGGCTGCTACCAGTTTGAGGTCACCAGGAATCCCGCGGCAGGCGGCGATGACCTCGTAGGTGATTTTCTCCTCAACAACATTCGTTTGCGGGCGGTCTAAATGTCGATCGAAACCAGCGGCGCAAATGGTGTGCGAATATTGTCGACGAATCTACTGCGCAACGTTGCCGGCGCGACGTTGATGGGCTGGAATATCCAGGACGTTGTCGAGGCCGTAAACCATTGTTTGATGGGCGTGTCCATCAACGGAGCGACGACCAATCGGGCGGTCATCGCAACCACGACCACAACGTCCATGCGCTCGCGCGTTCGCGCCCTGGATGCGGATGCGGAATCTGTTACCACGCAGGCAGCATCACTCGCGGCAGGCGTACGACAGCATTTCGCGATCGTCTTCGATGCCACGAACGATGATGTCTACCACTACAAAAATGGCGTCCTCCAAGGATCTGCAGCCGACGTTGCGACGACACCGGGAAACACCAGCGACACGAGTTCAGATCGCACCGAACTTGGTCGACAACCTGGAGGCTCGCAGGGATGGGATGGAACGTTCGAGGATTTGCGCGTGTATCATGAAATCCTATCGGCCGCGCGTATTCGATCGATTTACGAGGCCGATGGTCGAGACGGCGATATTCAAGGGCTCCATGCGCGCTGGCCGTTGGACGAAGCCGCGCCCGGCACGACCGCGAGTGGCGCGGGCAATGCCAAGGATCACTCGGCCAACAAATACGACGGCGAGGCGCTGTCGAGCCCGGTTTATCGGGCATCGTTCGCATGTGCTGGATTCTCTAGACGGAGGGTTCACTGATGGGTTTGATCATCGAAAAAATAACGAATCAGATACTTGCATTTTCCGGCAGTCCTGATCAGTTCGATCCGAACCTGACCTATTACTTTGGCAAGGGCGACGAAGCCTGCATCGCGCAGATCGAGGCGCTCGTGGACACAAAGGTCCCGACCAAGTATTGGGTCATCGATGGCGAAAACAAGACGGCGCGCGAAATGGACGCGGACGAGAAGACAGCCAAGGATGCTGCAGTCGCGCTCGATCAGGCGGCGGCCCTTGCCGATCGAACAGCAGCAGCCGAGACGGCTTGCGTCGCCCTGATCGACAAGGCCAAGGGCCTGTCTGATCTCAGCAACGGAGCGACCGTCGAAGAACGTCTTCGCGCTCTCGAATTGACGATCTTCGGGGCTTGACACGCCATGGCCGCAGAAGCGGCAGCGCGGGCCGGGATCGAAGCCGCGCCTGATCTAACGATTCGCCACGATCGCGCCTATGTCCGGCGGTTCGGGCTACACGGTTTCGTCGAAACTTGCTGGGGCCAGCTTGAGCCCGGTGCATTCGTCGATGGCTGGCACATCGAGGAAATGTGCAGGCACCTAGAAGCCGTCACGCGCGGACAGATCAAACGACTCATCATCAATGTGCCGCCAGGGTTTTCCAAGTCGCTGATCGTTTCCGTCTTCTGGCCGCTATGGACCTGGATCGAGGACGCCGGCAAGAAATGGATCTTCGCGTCTTATGACCTCGGCCTGGCCTGGCGCGACGCCCGCAAGATGCGAAACGTCCTGCTATCGCAATGGTGGCACGACCGCTGGCCGCACGTCTTCCTGCCGCCGACAGAATCGAAGGCCGTTTCCGTCTTCGACAACAACCGAGGCGGATTCCGTTTCAGCACCTCGGTTGCCGGTCCAGTGACGGGACGCCATGCCCATGTTCAGGTAGTCGACGATCCGCATAAGCCGCTTGATCTCGATGGGCTGCAGCCATCGGAAAAAAAGATCGAAATGGCGATCAACTGGTGGCGCGGCACGATGGCGACACGCACGGCAGATCCGCAAAGCATGGCCCGCGTGATCATCATGCAGCGTCTACACGAGCGCGATCTTACCGGGGCGATGCTGGACGGCGCGCGGGAAGGTGGGGAACAATACGAGCATCTTTGCTTGCCGATGCGATACGAACCGGAGCGGCGATGCAAGACGGCGATCGGTGGGGATCGCCGGGACGTGGTCGGTCAACTGCTATGGCCTGCACGCTTTGACGAACCAGCGGTCGCATCGCTTGAGGCGGGGCTGGTGACCGAACGAAACAAGGCAGCCCAGCTTCAGCAAAAGCCCGTTCCCGCCGGCGGAAACATCATCAAGACAGGTTGGATCAAACATTGGGGCCTGCCAGGATCCGAGGTCAACGAACTTCCGCCGATCGAGGACATGATGATCATGATGTCCTGGGATTGCCGCTTCAAGACGGAAGACACTGGTAGTTTCGTCGTCGGCCAGGTCTGGGGAATCCATCACATGATCCGGTTCTTCCTGCTCGACCAGGTCCGCGACCGCTGGGGCTTCACGGAGACATTGAGGGAATTCGAGAAACTCTGGACGAAGTGGCGAACCGCCTGGGTCAAGCTCGTCGAGAACAAGGCAAACGGCGCGGCCCTAGCGAATGTTCTGCAGGGCCGCATCCCGGGGATCGAACTCGATAACCCGGATGGGACCAAGGAAGAACGCCTGCAAGCCTGCGAGCCATTGTTCGAAGCCGGGGCTGTGTTCTTGCCGCCGCCCGGGCCGGCCTATCCATGGGTTGACGGTTATGTGCATGAACTGACGAGCTTCCCGGCGGCAGCGAATGACGATCAGGTCGACGCGACCAGCCAGATCCTGAAACGCTTTGCAAAAGGGAGTAGGCTCAAGGAGTTGATGGCAGCTAATCAAGCGATGAGGGGTCGATGAAACCGACAGCGATGGATCAAATCAAGGGGACCGGCCTTTCGGTCCTGCGCCGTAGTGTCGAGCGCGTGGATTCATGGATCAACGCGATCACCGGTATGGGGACCTCGCGCGACAAGGTCACGGCGGCCTATTTCGGGATCACGTCGTTGCTGGACGACGGCACGCTTGAATCGCTCTACGACGACGATATCGCCGCCCGCATCGTCGATCAGCTTCCCGAGGATGCGCTTCGCCAGGGATTCGATGTGAAGATCCCGATCGAAGACGATGCCGCGGATGTTTCGGCGACGTTAGAAACCGAACGGATGATCGCCACGGCCCTTGAAGATCTCCAGGCAACCATGCGGCTCGTCGAAGCCTGGTCCTGGGGCCGGCTATTCGGCGGCGGCGTAATCTACATGCTGACGGACGACGCAACCGCGATCGATCAGCCATTGCGGCCAGATCAGGTTCGACGCTTGGTGTCCCTGGTCGTGATCGATAAGCGAGATATCATTCCGATGATTTGGGACTCGGATCCACGCAGCGCAACCTTCGGCGAGCCGCTGCTTTACCAGATAGTTCGGACCGGCGGCCAAGGCGTGGCATCTCAGACCATGCTTATCCATCGGTCGCGGCTGCTGATTTTCGAGGGAGCGCGCACGACCTGGCGACGCCGGGCGACGAACAATGGCTGGGGAATGTCTGTCCTGCAACGTCCGCATGAGACGCTTCGGCAGTTCGGGATCTCCTGGCAGGCCGTCAGCCATCGGATGCAGGACTGGTCACAGGGCGTGTTCAAGATGGATGGTTTGATCAGCATGATCGCCAGCGGTGGGAAAGACGCGCTGAAGGATCGTATGGAAATCGTCGACATGGGGCGATCGACGGCTCGCGCGCTACTCGTCGATGCCGACAAGGAAGACTTTACGACCAACGAGACGACCTTCACTGGGGCAGCCGATATCCTGGAAAAGATGATGATCCGCATGGCGGCAGCGGCCTATATGCCAGCGACAATCCTGTTCGGGCAATCGCCGGCCGGGATGGATGCGACCGGCAAATCCGATCAAGACATCTGGGACGATCGCGTAAAGGCCGCGCAGACACAGATTCTATTGCCGCGCATGAAGCAGCTTGTCTCGATCCTGCTTTCATCGCGCGAAGGCCCGACCCACGGCCAAGTTCCTGAAGGCTGGAACATCGTCTTTCGGCCGTTGAGGCAGATGACGGAAAAGGAGAACGCCGAGATCCGCAATTTGACCAGTCAAGCCGATGAGCGCGACATCGCATCCGGGATTCTGACGCCAGAGGAAGTCGCGCTTTCGCGCTATCGCCCGACCGGATATTCGACCGAAACGAAGATCGACGTGGAGCTTCGGCGCGAGGTCCAGGAAGCAGATCGGGAACGGGCAATCAAAGCCGCCAACAACCCGCCCGAGCCGGCCGATCCAGAGCCAACGCCAGCCCCATCGGAGTAGCCCATGCCGTCCGCGGCGCTGGTCAGGGAAATCCGCGCACGTCGCCTGGTCCGCGAAGCCTCGACTGGCAGGCGGGCCAGGCGTCCAGCCAGGGTTCCGCGCCCGCGCGAACCACGGGCGGCCAGGACGGTCTATGCGGCGATCTTGAAAGCGCTGGCGCAGGAGATCGCCGCCCTGATTCGGGCGGAAATCATGCCGGTCTTGGAAACCATCGAGCGCGAAGCCGCCGTCGATCGGCCAATTAGACAGGACCAGGCTACCGATACGATCGAGCGCATCATCGGAAATGTGCGGCTTCAGATCGGTCGGCGATTCACGGCGGCGCGCATGGAAGACATCGCCCGCGACCAGGCGGACAGGATCAACCGCGCGAGTCGGGATGAAATGGCGCGAATCTTCCGATCGGTCCTGTCGATTGATCTAGGCGCGGATCCGAATCTAGCCCCGCAGATCCGTGGCTTCATCCGCGAAAATATCCAGTTGATCACCAGCATTCATGAGGATCTTTTGTTCGAGGTCGACGGCATTATCAGCCGCGGTGCGCGCCAGGGCCTGCGGGCGTCGACAATGGCCGAGCAAATCGAGGAGCGTTTCGGCGTGACGGAGCGTCGCGCCCAGCTAATCGCGCGGGATCAAACCGCAAGCCTCAACGGGGACTTGAACCAGGCGCGGCAGCAAGCCCTCGGCGTCGAATCGTACATCTGGCGCACATCGATGGACGAACGTGTCAGGCCAGAACACGCGGTGCGCGAGGGCGAGCAATTCCGCTGGGATGACCCGCCAGAAGATGGGCATCCGGGCCAGCCGATCAATTGCCGCTGCACTGCCGAGCCGGTTCTGGACGAGATTCTGGCAGCGCTGTAGGGATCGATCATGGTTGTCAAGGAAGGCGACAAATGGTGCGTCAAATCCGAAGACGGCAGTCGCGGATTCGGCTGCTATGATTCGGAGGATGCGGCGAAAGCGCGGCTGCGCCAGGTCATGGCCTTCAAGCACATGGACGGCGGCAAAACTGAGATCCGCTTCGACCGCGGCTCGATCGGCAAGATCAGCAAGACCGCGCAGGGCTTCCTTCGCATCGATGGCGCGCTGACCCGCGTTGGTGTTTTCACTTATCACAACGCCGATGGCAGCCAACGCCGCGAATATCGTCCGGCCGAGGAAGTTTTCAATAGCGATAGTTTGGCGACGATTCCCGGAGCGCCGATCACGGATCTACATCCGCCTGGATTGGTCACGCCAGCAAACGTGCGCGAATTGCAACGCGGCTTTGTCGCCGAAGGTGTGCGCAAGGATGGGCGTTTCGTATCTGCGCCGCTGGTGATCCAGGATGCTGCAATGATCGCAGCGGTAGAAAATGGCGAACGCCGAGAGCTTTCCTGCGGATACACCTGTCACCTGGATTGGCAGACCGGCGAATTCGAAGGCGAGCGGTACGATGCGATCCAACGTGGAATTATCGCGAACCATGTCGCCCTGGGTCCGCGTGGATGGGGAAGGGCCGGACCCGAGGTCGCGCTACGGATGGATGGCGCGAATCCGTTGCACCATTTCGTAACCCAACGCCTTGAATTGATGAACAAAACCATGGAGGACATGGCCCTTGCAACGGGCGTCGACGGTTGGGCTTTGCACGGCTTTCTTTCGGGCTGGTGGGATGCGCTGAAGCCGGAAAGCGCGCCCAGGGTCGGTAAGGTCGCGCGATCAGAACTTGACGGCATCGCAAAATTCGTGGAGCAGGACGTATCGACACTGTTCGCCCTGGTCCCGGCTTCCGAGCGGCTGGACGGACAAAACGAACCGAGGAAACGAACCATGGACACAACGAAGATTCGGATCGACGGGATCGAGTACGACGTTGCCACGGTGGCAGCGCCGCACATCGGCAAGGCGATCGAAACCCGTGACGGTGCGGCCAAGGAATTGATCGCGCGCGTGGATGGCTTGCAGGCCAAGCTGGACGCGGCGATCAAGGAACGCGACGACCTGAAAGGACGCCTGGACGCGGTGAGCGATCCGCAACGCCTGGCTGCTCAGGTTGCTTCACGCGTTGCCTTGGAGACCAAGGCCCGCGCGATTCTGGGCGATGACGCGGCCAAGTTCGACGGCAAGACGGACAAAGAGATCAAGCTTTCGGTGATCGCCCACACGGACAGCAAGTTCGATCCGGCGGGCAAGTCGGATCCCTACATCGAAGCGCGCTTCGATGTGCTCGACGTCGAGACCGAAACCCAGCGGCGCAAGGACGCGGCGGCCCGCGAACTGGTCAACAAGCGCAACGACAGCACGGTCAACGCCGACGAATCTCGCCAGCGCATGATGGAAGCCAATCGCAAGCGCGCCAGCGAGCCATTGCTTTCCAGCGCGAAGCAATAACAAGGAAACAGGAGAACGACGATGAGCCAGACGGTTTTCAACACGGTGGAAGCGGTCGCCCACGAAGGCATGATCGCCGACGCGGGACTGGACAACACGGTCTATACCGGCGTGGTCAATGACACGAACGGTGTCGTGAAGTTCGGCCGATTCGTGCGGATCCTGACGGCCGGCAATCCGCCGACCGTCGAATTGCCGAACGCAACCGGCGAGATCACCGGATCGACGGGCCTTGGGATCGTCGCGTCCGAGCCTTCGCTGGAAGGACCGGCTGGGACGTTCGCCGGCCATCCTGACGGTGCGGTCATTCCGGTGCTGCGCAAGGGCCGGATCTGGGTCACGAGCGAGGATGCGGTCGCGGCGGCCCCACAGGCCGCATTCGTGCGTTTCTCTGCCGGGGTCGGCGAGGAGTTGGGTCGGTTCCGCACGGACGCCGATACCGCTGATGCCGTCGCCCTGCCGGGCGCGCGATTCATGACGAATTGCGACGCTGGTGGATTGACCCTGCTCGAATTGCAGATCCCGGTCAGCTAACCGCTGGCATGAACGACCCAAGGCAATAGGAGAACGACAAATGGATCCCATGCAGCGAATCGTCCAGGAGATGCTGGCGCGGATGAACCAGCGGTTCGACGCCCAGGAAACCGCGCACCTGGCCCGGCAACTGGAGCACATCAAGGCGCAGACCTACGATGTGCGTTACCCCGAGCTCAAGGCCCGCGGGTTCATCCCAACGGACAACAGCGCATCGCCGGGAGCGGATTCGATCACCTACCGGCAATGGGATCGGGTTGGCATGGCGAAACTGATCGCCAACTACGCCGACGATCTCCCGCATGTGAATGTCCACGCCAAGGAATTCACACAAGCCGTGAAGTCCATCGGCGCGGCCTACACGTACAGCATCCAGGATCTGCGCCGGTCAGCCATGGCCGGATCGATGCTGGACGCGCGACTGGCGGCGATGGCGCGGCGGGCGATCGAACAGAAGATCGACGACTACGCATTCTCGGGCGATTCACAAGTCGGGATCACCGGCTTTGCCAACAACGCGAACGTGCCGCTGGTCGTCCTGCCGAATGCGGGATCGTGGGATACGCTGACATCGGCCGAGATCCTGGCGAACCTGAACTTCCTGGCTGCGTCGATCGTGATCGCGACGAAGGAGCTTTATACGCCCGACACGATCATCCTCGACAACGCTTCGTTCAACCACATCGCGCAGGCCCAGGTCGGCGTCGACAACCAGATGACGATCCTGCGATCGTTCCTGGCAAACAACCCATACATTCGCAACATCGACCAGTGGCATCGCCTCAACACGGCGGGCGCGCTTGGCGTCAAGCGAATCGTCGCCTACCAGCGGACGTCCGAAGTCCTGGTGATGAACATCCCGCAGGAGTTCGAACAATTCCCGCCACAGGCGCGAAACCTTTGTTTCGAGATCCCGTGCCATGCGCGGGTCGGCGGCTGCGAGATCCACTATCCGCTGGCGATCGCCTACGCGGACGTGGCCCTGTAAAGCGGTGGTCGGACGGTCGACGGCAGGTTCAACATGGGCGAAGCGGCAACTATCAAGATCGAAAACGGCCGGGATTCTCTGGTCGTTCTGCCGCCGGCCAAGGCGAAAGGCGGCAGCTTTGCGGCTGTTCGCCTCTTGCCAGGGATCAACGTCGTGCCCAAGGCATATTACGAAGCCATCAAGGAACGCGTCGACATCAAGGCCATGTTCGGCCCGGCCGGCATCCTGAAGATCGCAAAAGGTGGGACACCGATTCTACCGGCGGATTCGAAGGATACCCTGGCAAGCCTCGGCGAAGGCGAAGCAATCGCGCTGGTGCATGGCTGTGATGGCCTTGATCAATTGCAACGCTGGGCCAGCAAGGAAAAACGCAAAGCCGTGCTGGACGCCTTGGTCGCGCAGATCGCCGCAGTCGAAGCCGCGGGCAAACAGGAGGGCGGCGACGTGGCCGCATAGCCGGTGACGGTCGCCGAATTCAAGACCCAATATCCCGAGTTCATCGAAGCCGGCGATGTATTGATCCAGGCTAAGCTGGACGATGCGACCGCCCAGGTCGATGCGGATATCTGGGGAGCGAAGTCGGAAATCGGGATCGGTCTTACGACCGCGCACCTGCTGTCCCTTTCCCCGTACGGATCGAACGCCAGGCTGGAAAAGGAGCCATTTCGAACCATCTACGGCGAGCGTCTGAGGAACATGCAATCGGATGTGGCGTCAGGACATCGGGTGATCTGATGGCATCACGGGCAACGTTTCGCTTCACGGACAAGGATCGCGGCTTGCTGGCAATGCGGCGACGCCTGGCCGAGGCGGGCCGTCGAGTCGTCAAGGTCGGCATCTTTGGCGCTGCAGCATCGGCCGATCATGATGGCCTGTCGAATGTCGATGTCGCCAGCTTCCATGAATTCGGGACCGAGAACATCCCACAGCGGTCCTTCATCCGGGCGACGGTCGATCAGAATCGCCAGTCCATCAGCAAGACCCAGGGCCAGGTTGCGCGTGGAATCTTGAAGGGACGAATCAGCGAAACACGCGGCTTGGGGCTGATCGGCGCACAAGTCCAGGGGATGATTCAGAAGGCGATCAGCGATCGGATCCCGCCGCCATTGAAGGCCGCGACCATCGCCGCGAAGGGCTCGTCCGTTCCGCTGATTGATACGGGCCAGCTTCGGCAATCGATCGCCTGGGAGGTCGTGCCGCGATGATTCTTCTAGCTGCTGCCCAGGCGGCGATCATGGCCTGGTGGACGACCATCGAGATCGGCGGGACGCCAATTCAGGCGGTCATGGTCGATTCAAAGCAAGGCGGGATCTTCGTCAAACCCGAGGTCCGGGCGATCGTCAAGATCGACATTTCAGCGATCCGCAAGATCGGCCAGGACGAAACTCGATTCGAGATGGGCATAGATCCTGACGAATTGATCCCGACCATCAACGGCAACCGTGTCCTGACAGTCTCCTGCCGCGTGGATAGTTTCACGCAAGATGACGGAAACACGGCCGAGCATATCTGCGAGATTGCCCGCACGCGGCTGATGTTTCCGGTGATTTTGGCTGCCCTGAAGTCGGCCGGCCTTGCCCTGGTCGATACCTTTGCGACAGTGTCCCTGCCGTTCAAAGTTGATGATCGGGTTAGATCGCGCGCGGCGTTCGATGTGCAATTCGGGATCAAGGCCGAGGAAACCGACGCCACGAACGTCCAGGATACGATCGGATCGGTCGAGCTCCAGTCAGATGTAGATGACATGCTGCCACTGACCGGCCTGACGAATATTGACGGCACGCCCGCCAGCACGCAGATTGATCTGACCGTTACCGAACCATAGGGGATCAACCATGAGCCTTTCTGAAATCGTCAACGTCACGATCACAGCCGAAACGACAAGCCCGACGAGGGCAGGTTTCGGCGTTCCTCTGATTGCCGGCTACCACACCGCATGGCTGAACCGCGTACGCGAGTACACGGATCTGACGGGTCTGGTGGACGATGGGATCGCGGCGACACATCCGATCTACCGCTGCGCGGCGAAGATCCTCGCGCAGAACCCGCGTGTCACGAAATTCAAGGTCGGGCGGCGCGGCCTGGTCCATACGCAGAAATGGCGGCTGATCCCGACGAATACAACGGAAGGCTTGGTCTACACGCTCGATTTCGTCAAGCCGGATGGAACCGCAGCGCAGGCGACCTACACGGTCGCGCCAGCGGACACGGTTGCATTGATCATCGATGGACTTGTCGCGGCGATCAATGCGCTTGCCAGCTTCGCCATGACAGCGGTCGACAACACGACCAACATGGACCTCACCGTCGACACGCCGGGAGAGCTTTTCGATGTCGTTGTCAACAAGGAGTTGACCATCAAGGACACGACCACCGATCCTGGAATCGCGACCGACCTCGCCGCGATCTTGACCGAAGATCCCACTGATTGGTACGGGCTGGTTCTGGACAGCAACAGTGAGGCGGAAGGCTTGGCCGCAGCCGCCTGGGCCGAGTCGAACGGAAAACTGTTGGCGGTCAACAGCTACGACAGCGAGATCCTGGATTCGATTGTCACGAGCGACTTTTTCAGCGACGCTCAAGCCGCCGGCTATGCCCGGACCTTCGGCATATGGGCCAAGGGGATCCTGTCCTACGCGGGAGCGGCGTGGATGGGCAAGCTGTTCCCGTTCGATCCGGGCACCGAGACATGGGCATTCAAGACGCTCGCCTCTGTCGTTGTCTCAAGCAACGCCGATCTGACCAGCGGCCAGCGGACGACGATCCTCAGCAAAGGCGGCAACTACTACCATGCGGTTGCCGGCGTCTCGATCACCCGCTTCGGCAAGACGTTTGCCGACGAGTTTATCGACATCACGCGCTACATCGACTTTCTCCAGGCGCGTTTGCAGGAGAACATCTTTGGCCTGCTCGTGAATGCGCTCAAGATCCCATACACGGATGGTGGCGTGGATCTGATCAAGTCCGAGATCCTGGCGCAGTTGAACCGCGGGATTGCAGCCGGAGCAATCGCAGCAACGCCGGCTCCGACTGTCACGGCTCCGCTTGTCGCCGATGTCGCGGCAGTGGACCGCGCCGCGCGCCTGCTGCCGGATGTGAAATTCACGGCGCAACTGGCCGGGGCGATCCACACGATTACGATCACCGGCACCTTGACGGTTTGATAAGGAGATCACCATGCCAGGCTTCAAGATTTACGACGCGTCGGAAGTCTCGGTCAGCGTGGCCGGAATTCCGATCGATCCAGGAACCGGGCCGGGCGGCTATGCTGACGGCGAATTCCTGACGATCGAATGGGAAACGGATCAATTCGTCGACGTGGTCGGGACGGACGGCGAAGTCACGCGCTCGAAGACTAGCGATCTGCGGGCGACCGCGACCCTACGCCTGATGCAATCTTCGGCAGCGAACGCGACGCTATCGGCCCTCGCTTTGCTGGATCAAAAGACGCCGAACGGTGCGGGCGTCGGTGCATTCCTTGTCCGCGATCGATCGGGCCTATCGATCCATGAAGCCGCGGAATGCTGGATCGCCCAGACGCCCAACGTGACCTATGGCCGCGAAGCCGGGCCGCGGGAGTGGAAGATCCGCATCGCCAAACTGAATAGCGTGATCGGTGGGAACTGATAGGTGCTCGCGTCCGAGGAACTGACGATCGGCGGGCGGGGCTACCGCCTGACGCAGCTTCAGGCGGGACGTGCGCGCCGAATCCTTTTCCGGCTATTCAAGACCTGCGGCCCAGCGCTCGCGATGTTGGCCGGCAAGGAAGGCGGGCTCGCCGCGTTGAAGGGCGATGGTCTGGCCGATGCGGCCAAGCGGCTGGCATTGGACCTGTCCGAGGACGAATTCGAGAGCATCGTCACCGACCTGCTGTTCACCGGCCATGTCGAGGAACGGCAGGATAATGGCGGCTTGCTACATCTGACGAAGGAACTGGCCGACCTGAAATTCGCCGGGCGGTTAGACGATTTTTTCAAGCTGATCGGCGCGATGTTGAGGTTCAATTTCGGCAATTTTTTAGGCGGTTTGGAGTCGATGGCGGCAAGCCTCGGCGGGGCAGGAGCCGCAAAGGTTCCGGCGTCGTCGCAATAGAGATCCCTGGCGATGTGGATTGGTTCATCTGGAGAATTGTCGTGGCCGAAAGGTTCAAAGCAAGCCTGGCGGAAATCGAGGGCGCATGGTCCCTTGATGATCTTGTCGACGCACACGCGCTGCTAGACGCCCTGGAAGCGGCGCGGCCGGAAGGCGATCAATGACGCCGCTTCGAGAACTTCTGGCGATATTCGGCATCGAGGTTGACGACAGTCAAATCAAGCGCGCCGACAAGACGATCGGCGGCTTGATCGGAACGATCAAGAATTTCGCTGGCGTTGTCGCCGGAAGTTTCATCGCGCGCGGGATTGCGCGGATGATCGGATCTACAACCCAGGCCGCCGATCGAATCGGCGAGATTTCGACGCAGATCGGCGTCAACGCGCAAGCGTTGCAAGCCTGGTCATTTGCCGCACAGATGGCAGGGGTCGAGCAGGAATCGCTTGCCCAGGCATTCGGTATCCTTGCGCGCAATGCCAACGCGGCAGCACGTGGAAGCACGGAGATGCGCGAGACGTTCGCACGCCTGGGCGTACAGACGACGGACGCAAATGGACAGCTACGCGCGGCAGACGCGATCATGCTGGATGTTGCGGACGGGCTTTCGCGCGTCGAAAGCGACGCCGAGCGCACGGCCCTGTCGCTGCAAGTCCTGGGACGCGGCGGGAGGCAGTTGCTTCCGCTGTTCAAGCAAGGGGCCGCTGGCATCGAAGCCGCCAGCAAGGAGTTCGAGGAGCTTGGAGGCGGTTTTACGGACGAGGATATTGCCGCTGCGGATCAATATCAGGACAGCATCGTCAAACTGAACCTGGCATTGACCAAGCTAAAGATCCTTTTCGTCCGGGAAATTCTGCCCAGCATCCAGCGGTTCGTGAACTGGTTGATCCGAACGACAAAGGGCGTCCTTGCTTCGGGCCGGGCGGTCCAATTGATGAAGGTCGCCCTGGTCGCGCTGGCAGGAGCCGCCGCCTTGATGGCTCGATCCTTCGTCAAATTGCTTCTGCCTTTCGCGCCGGCCCTGGCGAAGATCGCCCTGCTATTTCTTTTCGTCGACGATCTGATCACACTTTTCCGTGGCGGCAAGTCCGTGATCGGAGAATTCATCGATGCAGTTTTCGGTCTTGGCGCGGCCGAAAAGTTCGTTCGCGAGGTCAAGTTCGCCTTTGAGGGGATGCTGGAAGTCATCAAAGAGATTGCCAACGGGATTGCCTTCATCACGGGCCAAGATCCGGTGTTCAAGACTCGCGCCCGTCAGCCTAGCCTCCAGGAAGAAATCGATATCGCCCGCGAAAAGGAGCGGGTAAAACAGTTTCGCGCCGGGCAGGATGTCGCCGGCACCGCGACGGCGACTTCGGGAAATCGCGTGCTTTTGAAGCCGCGCATAGGCCCGCGCTTCGTGAGCCTGCCAGGGACGACGCCGGTTCCGCAAGACGTCAAGGACCTGGCGGCCCGTAATATCACTGTCAACGTCAATGCGCCGAACGCCGATGCGAAGGAAGTCGCGCGAAAAGTTGTCGAGGAAATCGATGGGCGGCGACGCAAGGAATTGACGGCAACCCAGGCGGCGATCAAGCCACTGGCAGCGACGCCATGAGGATCCGCCGTGGCTGAAATAAGCTTTACACGAGAGAACGGCGAAGCTGTCGTCATTTCGATCGACGCGACGATCGAGGAAGTCCATTCGGCTGCCGCAAGCGTGACCGAATTCGCCGTCGAAAAAGGCGTCGCGATCAGTGATCACGTTCGCGCGGAGAATGCCTTTATTTCCATGGAAATCGTGATCAGCAATACGCCGATCCGGGACCAGGGGACGCTATCGCATACCGATGGCGCGGCCGGCTTGATCCAGCCGGTGGAATTGCTGGTCGAGCGAAAACGCAGCCTTCGTGATTTGGCGCGCGGCGTTCCTGTATCGGCATTGCTGCCGTTCCCGGTTTCGGTTGGCGCGAATTTTGCCGGGGCTGTATCCCAGAAGATCATCGAGCCGGTTGGGGCGGTCATCCTGCAATTCCCACAGGAAATGAATCGCGTGGGCGTCGTCTACCAGGAACTGCTGGACATGATGAACGCTGGGACGCTTTGCACGATCGGTACGCGCCTGCGTGAATACGAAAACATGGTCCTGGAGATGATCGAAACGCCGCGGACGGCCGAAGATGGATCGGCCATTCGAATGCGTGTCCAGGCCCGCCAGGTCCGCGTGGTCGAAACCGAAACCATTGAAATCACCGAGCCACTTCAGACGCGCGGGGAGAAGACGCAACGTCGTGGTGCGCAGAAGCCAACTGTCCCCACGACGGGTCAGACGGAAAAGTTGCGATCGATTGCGCATTCGCTGGTCTTCGGAGCAGGGGGATAAATGCCGCTTTTGATTCCGACATCAACCGCGTTTTCCAGCTACGTCCAGCGGACGACCCTTGATGGCGTTGATTACCTTCTGCGCTTTCAGTTCAATCAGCGCCTGGGGCGATGGTTTTGCGACGTCAGGGATGTGACCGAATCGCCGATCGCCATGGGCCTGCCAATCGTCGTCAACTATGAAATCGGGCGCTGGGTCATAGACGAAAGATGGATCGCCGGCCGGATTGCGACGCTGGATCAAGAGGCTGCCGACGACCAGGCGGCGATCGATCCCGGGCTTCGGGATCTTGGCGCGCGTGTCTTGATGACGTACCTGGAAGCTGAAGAATTGGCCGAGATCGAAGCCGCAGGTTGAAACCATGCCGCAATTATTCCGTCGATCTTATGCGTTGACCGTTGATCAGCTTCGGATCACCGATCTGGACGTAGCCTTCGGCGTCCATCGGACCATGAAACCAGAGCCGAACACGGCGGAAATTACGATTCGAAATCTGCATCCCGACAACCGCAAGCGCACGGAAGAAAAACGGCATGTCGGTGTCGTGCTTGAAGCGGGGTATGCGCCACCCGGGGAAATGTCGTTGATCTTTGCGGGCGATCTTCGCGAGGTCCATACGATGCGGGACGGGCCGGATCTGCTGACCGTCTTATCGTCAGGCGACGGTGAGGAGCAGCATCGAAAGGCGCGGGTCAATCGATCATTCCCACCCGGGATCAGCATCCGCAAAGTCATCGAAGCCGCCGCCGAGGCGATGGGCGTAGGTGTCGGGAATCTCAACGCACTTTCACAGGTCGAATTCCCAGGGGCCGGTGCGGTGTTCCCTGGCGGGACGGTCCTATCGGGCAACGTGGCCCAGGAACTGGCTGATGTACTGCGATCGGCGGGCCTGGAATATTCGATCCAAGGCGGCGTGCTTCAGATTCTAACCAGGCGCAAGGCCCTGGAAGGGACCGCCCTCGTTCTATCATCGGATTCTGGGATGGTAGGAACGCCAAGCGTCTCCAGCGATGGCACCGCACGCGCTTCGCTGCTGATGGCACCTGATATTTTTCCCGGCCGAAAAGTCGAATTTCGCGCCGAGAATCTCATCGGCGTCTATCGCGTCGAAACCGCGCGCTATTCCGGCGATACGGCCGGGGCGGACTGGACGATCGAAATCGAATGTCAGCCGATCAAAGGCGCGACCGTAATTTTCCAGACGTGACCCATGCCGGAAACCCCGACCCTAGCCGATGTGATCCAGGAAGCCATCGAGGCGCGTATGACAGAATTGCGCGTTTCGATCCCAGGGCGGGTCACGAAATACAACGCAAGCCGGGAAACGGTCGATGTTCAACCGCAGATCCGCCGGATTCTCGAAACCGAGGATGCCGACTTCGTCCAGGAGGATCTGCCAGTTATCCAGGACGTGCCGATCGCCTGGCCGTCAGGATCGGGCGGCAGCGTCTTTATAACCTGGCCCCTTGCGGATGGGGATCCGGTGTTGCTGGTCTTCTGCGATTTCGATCCGTCGATGTGGCGCGAAACTGGCCAGCCCGGCACGCCCGGAGATTTGCGATCGCACAGCCTGGGCAATGCCGTGGCCTATCCGGGCCTTCGGGCCAACAATGATGCTCTAGGGGCGTCCAGGCGCGATTCAACGCACGTCGTCATCGGTGATAAGGTCATGTTGGGAGAGGGCGGATTGAGCGGGCCGTTGACCGGGGCACTGAACGGAGAAGCAACGGATCCATATACCGGCCTAAAGCACTGGCAACTCGGGAACGCGTCGGCGTTCGTGCGCGTGAAAAAATAGGGAGAATCGCATGGCATTAGTTGGCAGTGAAATAGCGGCATGGAGTGCAATTCAGACGGCAAAGATCGCCGCACGCGACGCCTATATCACAGCGAACCCGCCACCGCTTTCGCCATCGCAGATTGCAGCTATGGTTGATGACATGGAAGAAGCCGCGCTGGGCGCGCTGTTCACGCACATTGCGGCGAATGCCGTGGTTAGCACAACCGTTGCAGTTACCAGCGTTTCCGGTGTTACCCCTGGCGGCGGCATATCAGGGCCAGGCGCTGGCACTGGCACCGGCACTGTTGGTTGACGGATCGCTCAAAAACGCGGAAAGATGAACATGCCCACGATCGCTTGCACGCAATCGGTCACCCTGGAAAACCCGGTCCAGAATGATCTGCATCTGATCAATGGAACGATCGTCCTGATTGAAGGTCCCGCCGAGGTCGCGCAGGCGATTCGATCGCGACTCCTGTTTTTCAAGGGCGAGTGGTTCTTGGACCAGCGCGAGGGGACGCCTTACTATCAGGAAATCCTCGGGAAGAAAGCGGTCGATCTAAACGTGATCCGCAGCATCTATCGCCGGATCATCGCCGGCACGCCCGGTGTTGAAGCCGTGCCAAAGCTGGACATCAGCCTGGATGGGCCGACGCGAGCGGCGACGCTGGTCTTCCAGGCAGTCCTGGAAAATGGTGGGTTCATTGATTCGCGTGACTTCGCGCCCTTCGTTGTCGAACTGCCATGAATGGAGGTGAATCGTGCCTGGTCCTTTCGGTGTAGTCCCAACCGGATTCAACAGCAAGACGCTGGAAGAAATCATGACGGAGATCCAGGATAGCCAGCTTGCGAACATTTCGCCGACGTTAGATCTGGCGACCGAATCTCCGCTGGGCCAGATCAACGGGATCTTCGCGTCGCAGCTTCGAGAATTATGGGAGCTCGCCGAAGCTTGCTATCACGGGTTCAACCCGGACGGTGCGGTCGAAGCGCAGTTGACGGTCCTGGCGCTGCTGACGGGAACGCAGCGCCGGGCCGCGACGAAATCAACCGTGCTTTGCAATTGCACGTTGGCCGTTGGAACCTACAACGCTGGCGATCTGATAGCGCATGTCAATGGCAGCCCAGATTCGCGCTTCACGAACACGTCCGATGTGACCAGCCCTGGCGGGTTGGTGTTAGACATACCGTTCGAGGCCGAAGATACCGGCCCGATTGCCGCAGCGGCCGGGCAGCTTACCGTCATTGCCGAGCCAGTTTCTGGCTGGACGACGGTAACGAACCCATTGGACGCAGAGCTTGGGGCCGATATCGAATCAGATGCGGCGTTGCGAAATCGCCGGCTGATCGAGCTTTCAACGGCCGGCAGCGAAAGCGTCGGTGCGATCCGTGCGGAGGTTTCGGGGATCGATGAGGTCTTGAGCGTTCAAGTTCTCGAAAACGTCACGGATGCGACCGACGCAAATGGACTGCCGCCGCATTCATTCGAGGTTTTGATCTGGGACAATGCCGCGGATGACGACGCAATCGCCCAGGCGATATGGGATAGCAAGCCGGCCGGGATCCAGGCTTACGGCACGGGCGAATCAGGCACGGCAACGGATGACACCGGCGATGATCAAATCGTCGAGTTCAGCCGCATCACCGTGCGGGATGTGTACCTTGAAATCGATCTCGATGTAGACGCGACAACCTATGGGGCGGGCGGCGACCAGGCGGTCAAGGACGCTGTTGCAACATTCGGGGATCAGGAATTCGGGATCGGCGAAGATATCATTCTGGCCGCGCTCTATGCTGCGATCTTCTCCGTCTCGGGCGTCAATGACGTGCTGGAAATCCGCGCTGGTTTCAGCGCAAGCCCGACCGGGACGGTGAATCTAGGGATCGCATTGCGCGAGGTCGGCGACCTGGACACCAGCCGGATCGTCGTTGATTCGACGCCATGAGCTACGAAGTAAGCCAGCTTCCCGTCCGATCGAGGATCCGCGATACCGCGGTGTCGTCGGTTTCGGTTGGTCTTTCCGCGCGCCATGAAGCGGCCAGTGGAACGCCCGCGATCGGGATGGGCGTGTCGGCGATCTTGGAATTGCCGGATGCGGCCGGCAACTATACGGTCGCCGGCAAGATCCAGTCCGTTTGGACCGACGCGACGAATGGCAGCGAAGACGCGGCGACTTCGATCTGGTCAGTCACGGCCGGAGCGATTCAGGAATACGCAAGGTTCAGCGCAAATCAGATCCGCCTCTATGGAGCCAATCTGCATTGGGGCGTAGGTGATTCGGATACAGTCTATTGGGACGCGCAGTTTCAGGCGACGCAATCAGGCGCGGCGTTTTCACTTGGGCTCTACAACACCGCTGACGATGGTCTTGCGTCCATGCAGGTCAGTGGAGACACGGCCTGGCTTGCACTTGAGAACTATGGATCGGCTTCCGCGGGAAACTTTTTCGCGGCCCATGCGCCACTAGCCGATCTTTCCACGGTGTACTCGAACTTTGGATCGCTCGTTGTGTCGTCTGCGTCCGCGAGTGCGAGCTTATTTTTAGGCTACGGCAACAAGGCGCTTGGTTTACTGATCGATGGAAACGGCAACATCGTCCCGAAGACAGCGGCGTTGACCGCCGCTGCGACCCAGGGGTTTTTCCATATGCTGGGCTTCGAGAACCGGCCAACTGGCGTGCCTGGCACGACCTTCAGCGGTCGGCAGCCGTTCGGCTGGGATGTGACCAATGACGAGCTTTGGGTCTACCGTGGCGGCTGGAATCTAGCGAACGCGTTGAAGGTTCGGAAAAACTCCGGCGCGGTCGTTGGTACGCGCCGCCAGATCAATTTGATCGAGGGCAGCAACATCACATTGACTGTCGTTGATGATGCCGGCACGGACAAGGAAGTCGACATCACGATTGCCGCAGCGGCAAGTGGCGTCACCGACCATGGTGCATTGACCGGCCTGGCCGATGATGATCACACGCAGTATCTACTCCTGGCCGGTCGGGCGGGTGGCCAGACAGCGATCGGCGGGACGGCGGCCAGCGAAAATCTGACGCTGCAATCGACCGCTCACGCCACGCGTGGAAACATCGTTCTGTCAGACGTAACCACGATCCCGGTTGGCGCGGCGGCGACTCCATCGCTTGTCTTCGCAGGCGATACCAATACAGGCATCTGGCAGATTGCGGCCGACAACATCAGCATGTCGACGGGTGGAGCCGAACGATTCCGCCTGGCATCGACGCAGCTTTATTCGATCGTGCCTGTTCGGACTGATGCCGGGACAGCAGCTTCGCCATCGTTCGGATTCAATGCCGACACAAACACCGGAGTCTTTTCGCCGGGCGCTGACCAGTGGGCCGTATCGACCGGAGGCACTGAACGATTCACGGTTTCCACGACAATAGTCCGGTCAAGCTTGCAGATCCAGGGTCCGACCGGAAGCGCGGGCACGCCGAGTTTTTCGTTCAGCGGCGATGTCGATACCGGGATTTTCAATTCGTCCGCAGACGTCATCGCGTTTGCGACGGCAGGCGTGCAACGCGCCTCGATTTCCAATTCAAGCTGGGTTGCAACCCAGGCAACCTCTGGCGGAAACGTCAAGTACCTGACCTTCACCAGCGCCGGACATGGAGCCGTTACCGCGAGCGCCGAGCACATCACGGCGGATTTCGCGTTCAACGCGACGGTCACGCATTCGACCGGCGCAATCTCGATGAACCGGACGGTGCTGTTTCGCGCGCCCACGCACGCATTCGCGGGCGCGAGCACGATCACCGACGCGGCTACGGTTGCGATAGATGCAGCCCCAATCGCTGGGACGAATGCGACGATCACCAGGGCGTGGGCGTTACTGGCACAGAGCGGATCCATTGGCGCTGGATCCGGCAGCGTCAGTCTCCCCGGCTATGCTTTTGCAAGTGATCCAGACACGGGATGGTACGTCGAGGGCGCGAACACGCTGAAGCTGGCGCTGGGCGGGTTGAACAAGGTCGTTTTCGATTCGAGTGGCGATGTGCGATTCACCGACAATATCGAAACCTTCGATCTGGATTTTGCGGCAAGCCAAGTCAGGCTCGAAAGTTCGACGCAGACGTTGTTCGAGAGCGGGCTGGCGGCTGGATCAGGGGCTGTCGATTATCTTGTGCGACCGTTGAACACGCGGACAGCGGGTTCTCTGTTTCAGATCGACAACAACACAGCAGGTGCATGGAACTTCAGTGTCGAGTTCCATGGCGGCGCATCAATTCAGCAGACAACCCGAACCGGCATCGTTCTTCCAGCGACGGAATCCACCCGTAGTTTTACGGTGACTGCCGGCGCGCTTGCCGATCTGACCAGCACCGGAAGCGGCCAGGATGTCTATTTCAACGTCAATCGCACGATCAACTACGCGACCAGCGGCACGACTCCGCAATGGTCAGGCTTTGCAATTTCATCGGGTGCTGCATTCACTGGAGACGTAGCGACCAGAACGATCACCGATGCTTCGACGATGTATATCGAAGGCCCGCCGACTGCCGGATCAAACGCCGCCATCACCCGCGCCTACAGCCTGTGGATCGATTCGGGTTACTTGCGCTACGACCAGACGATTGCCGCTGGATCTGACGTGCTGACCTTCACGAATGGACCTGCTGGCACCGCTGGAAATCCTGACGTTTATCTGCATGTCTACAGCGGCACGACAACCTACGCGATCCCGGCATTCGCCGTGTGATACGCTGACGCCGAGGAGGTCTAATGGAACGCACACTTGCCAAGGAAATCGCCGCCGCGCCTCTGACGAAGTGGAAGTTGCGCGCGTTCGAGCACCATTTCACGACCGGACGCACTTTCGTGACATACGCCACACTGTCCGACGACGGCAGCCGCGAAGTCTTGACGTCCATCACGATCGAAGGACCCGTCATCGATTGCACGGTCGATGAAAAACGGATCACGATCACCGATGCCGTCAAGGCTGACGCGATTCTTGCCGAAGCCACTGATGGCCTGGAAAACGCCGTGCTCGATGCTCTGACCTCGGCCGGCGTCGATCCCGGTGGCGCGGCTCTTGAGGAGAAGCCATGAGCGACGCCCAGACCGCCAAGATCGCCCTGAAGCCAAGCCAACGCCTGGCCCTGATCAACTGGTTCACGGGCAAGAAATGGAAGGGCTACGACGATCGGCGCAAACGGCGACGACTACGCGAAGCCCTGCGGATCCAGCCAGATCGTGATTATCGAATTGTCACCGAACCGGCCGGCGAGAACGAGCGCGGCGAGAAGATGTACCGGCACATCATCGAGCTTGGCCGCTTCGTCGGCGACGATGACGAAAAGAAATTCCAACGGCTGACGCTCGCTGAAGGCCGCCACGCGCATCTGTTCGATGTCACCATGGATCAGGTCGACTACATGATCGGCCGGCTGAAAGACGAGGAAACTGTCGACGGTCAGGCGGATACGATCCTCGACATCGAAGACGCGCTTCATGCGATCAAATCGGACACCTACCAATGTCCGCCCGTCCAGGCATGGGCGGATCTGCCGGATGAAGCCTTCAAGGCGGTGAAAGATCCCGAAACGAACGCGGACGAAGCCGACGAATGATCAGCCAGCGACGATTCGAGATCGACGACGGAGCCGAGCGAATCGTGCGCGAATGGCAGCACGACTTTTCCGCTTACGGTCCTGGCGCACTTGATTGCCGGATGGGCGTCGTCGGATCTGGATCTCTGCGTGTCCGTCTTCGGGTTGGCGGATCAGTCGATGGAATCGATGGATCGATCGTTGCGGATGCGACTTTCGCTGGTACGGAATCCGTGATCGTCGATGTTGGCTCGATCGCCAACCCGAATAGCCTCCAGCCGGTCAAGCTGACCGCGCAACTACTTGGCGGTGCATTGGCGGAATTTCGGGCGAGCCGTGCGGAGTTCGGCTGATGCCTGGCCAGCCGTATCCCTATGACGGCGAGTGGGAAATCGCGAGCGGCGAAGGCGAGGTCCTGCTGGCCGAACTTGCCGATGATCTTGACGTGTATGCGTCCTCGATCCCATGCAAGCTGGCGGGCGAGGTCCAGGTCGCGGCGGGCGTCACGGTACGCGTGCGCCTACGTCTAGGCGGCACATCTGGTGTTGCGGATGGGACAATCGCCGTGACAGCCGATCTTACGTCGACAACATGGACGGCATTTCTTGCCTCCGGCACGCCGGTCAATCCGGGCGGTAGCGCGCCGATCAAGCTCACGGCCCAGGTCGTCGCTGGTGCGGGAATAGCTGGTGTTCGTGGCGTCGTCGCAAGCCTGGATCCCTTGGTGGCGGGCGCAGACGTGACGGATCCGGTCGTGGTTTTCAATCCGCCCGACATGACCGAGATCGCGGCAGGGACCACGATCCATGTGACCGTGACGGATAACATCGGCCTGCGCGTGTCGTTTCTTTGGGCGACCTTCGATTCCGGCTTCTGGGAGGTCATCCATGATGGCGATGACTACAGCCCGACCTACGCGAGCGAGTCGACGCGAGACGTTGTGCCGGGCGGATTCGCGTACCACCTGAAGCGCCGTGGCGGCTGGCCTTCGGCTCCAACGATTCGCGCGAAGCCGCTTGATCTCTCGGGAAATGAACCATGACGGTAGACGCTACATATCCGCTCGCGGGTCCGGCAGCGCCGGATGATGAAGTCGATTCCGGCCAGCCCGTTCAGATCACGCAGAACACGGCGCACGTCGCCGAAGGGATTGACAGATTCATCGAACAGTACAAGCAGCGGCCACGGATGGCCGCCTGGCTCACGTCCTATCTTGACCAGGTCCAGGAAATCGAGAATGCGCTGTGGGATGTGCTGATCGCGCGCGGCATCGATCAGGCAACCGATGCGCAGCTTGATATCCTGGGCGCAATCGTGAATCAACCACGACGCGGTCTGACCGATGACGACTATCGGACATTCATCCGTGCCAGGATCGCAGTCAACCGATCAAATGGCCGGCCCGATGATCTGATCGAAATCTTGCAACTGATAACGATCGATTTGCCCGAATCGATTATCGTGTACCAAGACCGCCCGGAAGCTGGAATCTTCATTCAGATCGCATCTGATATCGGAACGCTGGTTCCGGCGCACATCATCGAACTTCTCAATGACGCACGGCCGGCCGGCGTCGAACTTCAGTTCAGCTATCTGCTTGGCCTATCATCCGAGGCGTTTTCGTTTGCATCATCGACTGCTTACGAAACCGACATCGATACCGGATTCGGGAACACGCTCGATGCTGGAGACGGCGGCGAACTTGCCAGCGTTACGGGATAATGCGAGGGAAATGGAGCCATGGCTGATCGACCCTTGCTGAATCCGCTGACCTGGGCGACGGATGACGACTATACCGGCGGGGCTGAACCAGCAACGCCGACGAAGGTAACGCCTTCGACCGGCAAGCGGGCTCAGGGATGGGAACCGATCGAGAAGCCGGCCGCGCAGCACATGAACGCGCTGCTGGGAAATCTTGCGGGATGGGCCGACTACTACCGAGACCTCGATTGGCTCAACACGCAACTGATCACGGATGCGGCGGTCACGAACAGCGAGATCCTGCGGGCCATGGCTTCGCTTCCCGAAGTCCTGTCGCCAAGCGGACCTTATCTGACCGCGGTCGGCGAGACTGGAAACGTCTTTTTCAGCTACGACGGGATCTCATGGGGACACAACGCCGGTGTCGGTGTGGTTGTGTCCCACCACAAAGCCCTTGTTTGGTCGCCACTGGCGAGTCTTTGGATTCTTGGCGCGGCGGCTTCGGATGCCGATGAAATCATGACGGCCGCGGAATCGGACGCAACCTGGACAGCGCGCAACGATCCGGCGGCTGACGCCAATCGCAACGGCATTGCCGAGTCAGGATCGATCATCGTCATGTGTCGTGGCGCTGGCGGGTTCGTCACCAGTCCTGATGGAATCACCTGGACGGAGCGCACGCATCCGGCCACGAACAAGAACTTGCTTTCGGTTGTCTGGACCGGAAGCCAGTTCGTTGCGGTCGGCGAGCTATCGACGATCTTGACTAGCTCTGACGGAATCACCTGGACCGATCGCACGGGCAGCGCGCCAACGGGGATGCGTTTCAATGACGTCGCGTGGGATCCGAATGCCTCCCTGCTGTGCGCGGTCGGGCAGGAAACCGGCCCGGAAAACGGGGAAATCTTCACCAGCCCGGATGGGATCACCTGGACCCAGCGGCTTTCATATACATCCAGCGAAATCTTCTCGATCGTCCGAGTCGGCGGCGCGCTGTTCGCCTGCGGCTACAACACGATCAACGGCGTGGCGAGAAATTTCGTGGCGAAATCCCTTGACGGCGGGATCAATTGGGAGCGCCAGGGGATTCCAGGCAACACGGCCGATGCGACAACGGCTCGCTGTGTTTTCGAGGGCGGGCGCTTTGTCATCTTCTGGGATGACGGCGGATCCGATTTGTTCTATCGCGCGGGGCCGCGCGTCTCCCTGTAGTTCTGGGGAGCACATGGGACCAAGCCAAGACAGCCACGCCGAACGGCACCGGATCGATATCCGCGATCTCCGTGTCCCGTTCGTCATGGTCCTGACGATGATCGTTTGCTTGGGGACGCTCTTGGCCGGCATCATCGCATCCTGGTATCGGACCAGCAGCCATGCGGACGACGCGGTCAAGCATCTGGACGTCGCCCAGGTCGCGCGCCAGGGCGGGCCGGTCTACAAGCAAGATCTTGTTGAGGCGAGGGCGGCAATTACTGGCAAGATCGAAGATGTCGATCGGAAGCAGGAGCGCCGATTGCATGCCTTGCAGATGCAATGTCGATCGACCCGCACTGGACTTAACTGCAGGGTCGCGCAGTTTGCCGATGAAGCCGACGATCGTTGATCCGCCTGGCAGCCCAGCTACCCAGCGCAGGGCCTTGTTTCACGCCCGAGATCAACTGATCCAGGCACAACGCATGGCCGCCCAGGCGCAAGGGTTGATCGCCCGTTGGTCACATGAGATCGCCAGGCTAGATGCTGCCCTTTATGGCGCGGGTGATGGGACGATTGACAAGACGCCGACGCCAACCGATTCTTGATCCATGGGTCTGATCATCCCGGCCGGCATCGATGCGATCCGGCTGACCTACGGGGACGCGCGGGCTGCATTGGATCATGATGGCGAAATGTCGCCGGCCTTGGAAGTCGCGTGGCGAAAAAAGATCCTCGCGCCCTTGAAACTTCCGCGTCCGATTCCACTACGGACGGGCAAGACCCTATCGACGATCTGGGTCCACGCCAAGGTCGCGCAGGTTTTCGGCGCGGCCTTCCGGGCGATCGATGATGCTGGACACTGGCCGTTGCTGGTGACGTTTGACGGTTGTTACGCGTTTCGCGCGAAGCGCGGGCTGGACAAGTTATCGACGCACTGCTGGGGAATCGCGGTGGATCTGAATGCCGCAACAAATCGCCTCGGGGCCACGCCAACAATACGATCTGAAATCGTCGCGGCCTTCGAGGTACAGGGTTGCCGCTGGGGCGGGCGCTGGAGACGACCGGACGGGATGCATTTTCAAGCATGTACGGGATATTGACGTGCTGATCATCGGGATCGACGCAGCCACGCAATTGACCGGCTGGGCCGTCGTCCAGCCAGGCCCGGGGATCCCGAAATTGATCGCTTCGGGGATCGTGGCCGGCACTGGCGCACAGCAGATCCTCGCTCTGGCCCAGGCGTGGGGACCCAAGATCCATGCGGCGGCGGTCGAGGAGCCGTATCTGGATCCGGCGAAGGGCGTCGGCACGATGCGCAAATTGGCGGGCGCGACAGAGCGCTGGTTGATGGCCTGGGACCTCGCCGGCGTGCCATGCCGTGCCATTCGCGCGCAGGAATGGCAGACGGGCGTACTAGCGGGCCTGGCAGGCCCGCGGGCCGATAGGGCGACGCGGAAACGTGCTGCAGGCATCTGGACGCGGTCGCAGTTCGGCGTGGCGCTCTCAGAGGATGTCGCCGACGCCGCGTGCCTGGCCTTCTGGGAAGGTCGCCGGCTGGCGTTCGGCCGGCGGGCTGCATAACGAGGTCTGGGGCGGCTACCATCGCAGCCGAGGGCTGCCAGGGGCCAGCCCGGGCGGATCTAGCCCGATCCCTTCTGGGCTCTGATCTGTCCGTCGGTCCGCGCGCTCGCCGGCAAATGCCGCAGCTTGCTCGCTATGTCGCCGCCCGGCGTCGACTGGGCCAGCGGTATGTCGCCCGGCCGAAACCGGGGTGCTGGATCGGGCGATCCTCACCGGGAGGATCCGGCCTATCGATCGCCCATCCCAAGACGCAGCGCACAGTGGCCGACCGACGAACGCTTTGACCTACGGGCTGTCTGCTGTAGACTCTCATCAGCGTTCGTTCGGTTGGCACCGCGACGTTACACGGCCCTGGGTCTGGATCGCAAGATCCACCTGGGGCCGTGGCATATTTGGGCGAAAGAGCGCGTGTTTTTCGATGGCTGCGACATAGAAGGTTGCGACTAGAACCACCGGGTGGCGCGCGATGGCCGCGCAGACGACGGCCCCGCGCGCCCAGCATCCAGGACTCTTGATTCTCAGGAACGAATCGCGCACGGTGATCGTATGCGATCTCGTATAGGATCTGCGCGTTGGTTTCTGGCGCTACTGATGGGATGCGCGCCGGCCGCGTCGATTTTGCCGCCGCAGGATGGTAGCGGGATTTCCGATGCGCTCAACGAAACGATCGAAGCGGACGCGGACCAGGCGGAAACGCCGGCCGCAGATCGTGATATCGAATCCTCTGGAGACGCTGCTTCCGGTGATGCGCCGGCTAACGACTCTGATCGAGAATTACCTGGAAGCGAAAGCCAGCGGGACGGATCCGCAAGCGAATTGATCGCGGCCGATCCATGCGCAGGTTTCGAGCAACGCCTGGTGTCACCTGGTTTCTGTTTGCGCGTTCTGGGCCAGCACGAAACACGCATCGATCTTGACGCCTGCGAACCAAAGGCAATGCGCGGCTGCGAGATCATTCGCAATATGGGCCAATGCAGCGGATCGTTCCCCGCGCCGAATTGCGTGAACGGTTCGCTGTCATTCTATTTGCGCGCGCCGATCGATGGATCGATTGCGGTCCAGGTTGGCCGCCTGCTGGACGACGGTCAGACCTGTAGCTGGTCCTGCAACTAATCGGGACCAGGACCCCGTGGCGAGGCGATTCGCGATCGTCGATGTCTACGACGAAACGTCCGGCGCGTGCACGCGCCTCGCAGGACCGTGCGAATCAACCGTCTGCCGGCACGCCCTGGTCGAGCGCACGAGCCTGGGACGATTGCGCGATCGACATCGCTCGCAGGATCTGGCGACGAATTGTTCGATCCGCGAGGCGCGCGCGAATCCTGATGGGATGACGTTGGAAATCGTCGCCGGCAAGATCGGGCTAACCCGGGAGCGCGTCAGACAGATCGAATCGCAGGGCCTACAAAAATTGGCGTTTTTAGGCCGAAAAATGGGCCGTTTTTAGGAGCTGACTCCCGGGGCGATTCGGGCGAATATGTGTCCATGGCAATCGAAATCAGCCCGAAACCAGACAGACAGGAGACACCATGAAAACCAACGAAACGACCGATTACGCCGCCCGCGCTGCCGTCGTCGCCGCCGCCGCCTACGCCCGCGTCGCCGCCGTCGCCGCCAACGCCGCCAACGCCGCCCGCGTCGCCGCCGTCGCCGCCTACGCCGACGCCACCGACGCCGCCCGCGTCGCCGCCGATGTCGCCCGCGCCGCCGCCGCCCGAGCATGCGCCGACGCCACCGACGCCGCCCGTGCCGCCGAGGTTGCCGCCGCCCATGCCGCCCGCGTCGCGTCGCGTAGCTCGTAGCGCCTCGGGGCCGGTGACAGCACCGGCCCCGCACGCTGCGCACTACCGCACAGCAAACCAAAGGAGACACCATGGAAACCAAGACCAACGAAACGACCGAACCCAAGAAAACCCGCACCATCACGTTGACCGGCCGCCGGCCGGTGCGCATCATCGAGGAGGACTGGCCCATCGTCGCGCGCGGCAAGTACCGCGACTGGGACACCGAGCACGAATGCCAGGCCAACCGCACGACGGATCTCAGGATCGTCGTCCGCCAGCACGCGGACGGTCGCGCGGTTGTCTATGGCGTGTACCTGTACGATACGACGTACGCGAACGCGCGCAACGTCGAGGTGAAGATCGGGCATCTAATCCCGGCCGGCGGTAGCCTGCCGGACGCGATCCGCGAGGTCGCGGGCGACCTGTCGTCGCACGATGAGATCGACGGCGAGATCATCCGCGAGGTCACAGCCAGGTGCATGGCCGATTTGCCCGCCGAGGAAATCTAGGCGAAACGGCGGCGCGATTGTGCGTCGCCGTCTCGCGGGGCTGGCCGCCCGCGACTGACGAGCTAGGCCGGAAATAAACCAAGGTGACCATGACCCAGATAATCCTGACCAACCCGATCGCGCGTACCAGCGATCCGGCGTCATCCCATGCCGCAGCCGTCGCAATCACACGCGACGGAACACGCGGCGAACAGGCAGCGGAAGTTCTCGCGGGGCTCCAGCGCCATCCCGGCCTGACATCGCGTGAGCTTGCCGTCCGGGTCGGGCTTGATCGCTATGTCGTCGCTCGCCGCCTGCCCGAGCTCGCCCAGGCGACGCCGCCGCGCGCGCGAAAGGGCGATAGCCGGTTGTGCCATCAGTCGGGACGCCTGGCTTGCACGTGGTGGCCGCTGTGATCCTCGTTCGATCGCCGGCCTTCGATACGTTGGCAGAATTGATGGACTGGTTTGCCGCGCGCGGTGCAGTCCAGGTCGTGATCTTCCGCGGCCCGGATCAAAGCTGGCGGGGCAGCGCGAGGTTGCCATGGTGAAATTTCAGGTCGAGCCGGTTCGGCTGGTCGATGGCACTGGATACCGGGTCATGTTTACGATCGACGATCAGCACGTTTTCCTGCTGTCCGCGGCCATGGCCCGCGATGTCCTGGCAGCCTGGCAGCGTCGAGGCGAGCCGATGCCGGACAGCGCAATTGCCGCGATTAAAGAGGCGGCGGCCCTGGTCGAACGCGAAGGCGCAGCGGTCAGTTGACATCTGGCTACGATTCGGACGATAAGGGCAATTAGGAGGATTCAAACATGCAAGTCCACAGCCGCTATGAGATCGACCGCGCAGCTTCACCCGAAGATCAAGAGCACCCGGAAATGGAATGCGTTAAGCTTGACGCCAAGGCCAAGACCCTGCGCGCCAGCAATGGGAAAATTCTGGCGGTCATCCCGATCGAGCGCATCGAGAAGACCGAGCGCAACGCGCTGATCGCGGCGAAGGTTTTTCGCTTCGCCCGCGCCGAACAGACCGAACGCGACAACGACATGCTGGATATCGAGATCGGAAAGCATGACGTGAAGGTCGGCGGCGGCGTTCAGATCAGGCTTCCGGGTCAGCAGGAGGAATTGCCAGCCCTGGGCGACGCAATCCCGAAGTATCGGCCGGGTCATAAGGCGATGCATACGGTCGCGCTGGATGTGGCGCTGCTCTCCCAGCTTGCCGCCGCGATCGGGGCGAAAGACGGCAAGACCAAGATCGTGCGGTTGACGATGCCGACCGGCGACGCGACAGCGCCAATCGTGGTCCAGACGGAACACGGCGATGCGGCGATCGGTGTTTTGATGCCCGTGGCGATGGCGACGAGTGTCCCCGATCAAACCAAGGAGGAATAGATGGCACGCGTGACAGAAATCAGGCGGCGAGCGATGGCGGCCAAGGGATTCTTGACCCTGCCAGATGCAGCCGCAGCCACGAAACACGGACGCAATACGCTGGATCATTGGCGGCGCGCGGAAAAATTGCGCGCTATTTTCGAGGGCGGGGCCTGGTGGACGCGCGTCGCGTGGGTCGAAGCCGTCGACAAACGACATGCGCGAGCGGCTGGTGGTTGACAGATCGGGACGTTTCGGGCAAAACAAGACCGCAGGAGGATCGATGATGGACAACAAGCAACTAATCCCGGCAGGCAGCAGCTTGCCGGAAATCAAAGAGATGGCGAACGCGGTCGTGCGATCGGGGTTGTTTCCCGCGCTAAAAACGCCAGAAGCAGCGGTCACGTTGATGATGCTTTGCCAGGCGGAAGGCTTGCATCCGATCATGGCGCTGCGCCGCTATCACATCATTCAGGGATTACCGTCGATGAAATCGGACGCGCTGCTGGGCGAATTCCAGAAGCGCGGCGGAAAGGTCCGCTGGATCAAGACCACGAACGAAGAATGCGAAGCGATGTTTTTCGCACCAGGCATCGATGGCGAGCCACCGCCCGTTCACTGGACGATGGACGACGCCAAGCGCATCGGCCTAGCCGGGAAGGACATCTGGAAACATTATCCGCGGGCGATGTTGCGCGCGCGCGTGATCAGCGAGGGGATTCGGATATCGATGCCCGAAATCATCGCAGGGATTCCGACCAGCGAGGAAGCCCAGGATATGCCGGCATCAGTCTACACGCCGCCCGCACAAGACGCCGAAGCGCCAGCCGAACGTGCGCAGGTCGATCCGGCGACATTGGCCCAGGTTGTCGATGCCCTGAAAAAGGCCGGGTTCCAAACCAAGGATCAACAGACGGCGGAACTTGTCGCGCAAACTAGACGCACGATCGAACGCGGCAGGGATCTATTCCAGGATGAAGCCCAGGCGATCATCGAGAAGCTGACGATCGGTCCCGGCGCGGAAGGTTAATCCCATGATTCGCCCGTCTGCCTTGGCGCTGGCCGAGAAGTGCGGCCTATCAGTCCAGCTTGCCGATCAGTTTCCCGAACAGGGACCGTGGGCCGAAGCCGGCAAGATGATCCATGCCGAGATCGAAGCGTGGGTCAAAGATAAAGCAGAGCCGATCAGCCCGGCCGCGGTCGCAGCCTGCGATATTTTACGTGCTTATGACGATTGGATCATCCGCTGCGAGGAACGAATTGCCCTGCGCGATCCTGAGACCGGCGAGGAAATCACGAGCGGGACACCGGACATCGTCGCGATTGGACCGGAAAACCAGATCGTCATCATCGATTGGAAGACGGGTTGGGCTGGTCACGTCCCAGAGCCTGATCAGAATCTGCAGTTGCTGGCATATGGTGCGGCAGCGATGGTCGAATGCAATGGGTCGAGCCTGCAAGTCGTGATCGCAAAGCGGCTGTTTGACCCGGCGAAACGCAAGATCGAGCATTCGCGGATCTATCGGCCGGATGAAATCTGGCCAATCATAGATCGTATCCAGGCGATCCAGACGAAGGCTGCGCGTAAAGCCGAGGCGACACGCGGCGTGCATTGCCGCGATTGTTTCAGCCGCTCGCACTGCTACGCCTGGGTTTTGCCAGCCCATGAAGGTCCTGGCGCATTGGTTCCATTCACGCAGCCGGCCGCGGAATTGACGAATGATCAACGGGTCCGAGCCTTGCTTGCCTGCGATGCGATGGAAGAAATCGTCGACCTGGTCCGCGCCAGAATTCGCGCTGATGTTGAATCCGGCGTTGACGTGATCGCTGATGGCAAAACCTATCGGCCAGTTTCGGCGAAGGGCAAAGAATCAGCGTCAATCAAGGAACTACGAGCGGCCGGAATGGAACAGTTCATTCGGCGTGGTGCTGATTACGTGCAATGGCGCTGGGTCAAGGACAAGATATGATCGCCCAGCTTCTGATCGCGCTATGCCCATGGGTTCCAGGGGCCGAATCTTTGGCCGAGCATATCGAGCGCTACATGGCGGATGTCCCTGGGCCGATCGCGGCTGCGATCGCCCGCGAAGAGTCGACCTGTCGGCGCGGCCTGATTAGCGCGAAGGGCGCAGTCGGACCATGGCAAATAAAACCAGATGGCCAGGCACTCTATCGCTGCCCGGCATGGATGCTTCGACGCCTGGCAATACCGGCGATCAACGCTCGCTGCGCGGCCAGGATCATCCGACATCTGAAACGCATCTGCGGTGATCATCCGCGGCGCTGGTTGGCGGCCTATCATGGATCACGTGGATGCCGAGAAACCGCATATACGCGGCGCGTTCTGGGGCGGCTTTGTCGAATTGATGGACAGACGGAAACTACATTCTGCCGAGGATAGAGAGAAACCCATCAACCACGAGAGCGGGCCATTGGTCATCAGATGCCCGAGGGGTCCGAGCGAGCCATCAAGAGCGAGAAAACCGTCCATGAGGAGCGAGCCATGAACATAGAGAAACCCATACTGGGCGAGCGAGCCAAACCACCAAGCGACCGCGCGGCCCTGCGCCGGTATGTCCGAATATTCTACGACCTGCAGCGCATCCGTCTCCAGGTCGGCGGGAGGAATCGAGCGCAGAAAATCGAACTGCACGAGATAGACCTGGCCAGGCTCGCGGCCCGCGAAGCCGAGCTACGCAAGGTCGAGCGCGACGCGCTCCATGACGTCGAGGAATGCCTGCGGCGTTTCCCGTTCTACACGAATGTCCTCAAGGGCCGCTACAGGGGCCTGGGGCCGACAATGGCCGGCGTCATCATGGCCGAGTTCGACGTCGAGAAGGCGACCACGGTTAGCAAGATGTGGGCGTTCGCTGGTCTGCACACCGAAATCGACCCGAAGAATCCCGAACTGCGGCGCGCACCGCGACCACGGCGCGGCGAGAAGCTGCCGTACAACGCATGGCTGCGCACGAAGCTTGTCGGCGTGCTGGCCGAGTGTCTGATCAAAGCGAAATCGCCAGTCACGAAATTCTACTACGACTACAAGCACCGCAAGGCGACGGCAGGCTGGGGAAAATCAGACGGCCACCGCCACAACGCGGCCAAGCGTTACATGATCAAGATGCTACTCGCTGACCTGTGGGCCGCATGGCGCGAGTTCGCCGGGCTGCCTATTCGGCTAACGTATCACGAAGAGTATCAGGGGCACATTCACGGCGCGGGACCGGCAGTCGAGTCCGCGCCGCTCGATGGCGAACTATCCGACGAGGTAGATGCCGAGATGGAATTACTGGAAGGTGCGGCATGATGAACAGGAAATCGAAGCGCGTGAAGGAGCGATCATGAGTGATACGGACACGATGGGCGGAACTATTAAAGTCGGCTGGCAGATCAGCGAACGCGGACTTGGAATCGAGCACATCCAGCGCGAAATGACGAAGGATGAACTGGCAAAACTCTACGAGAGAATCGAAGAGTTGGTTTGCGCCGCCTTTCATCAGCGCGTCACCGTCTGGATCGATGGCGAAGACAAGCCGGGCGTGGATGTATTTTTGGAGGCACCTTACATGGGCGATTGCGACATCGAGATCGATGATGGCCTGGTGAATGGCAGTCTCGAAGACCTACGACGGGACTTGGAAAACGCTAAGAAAGATGGTGACTAAATGATCCCGCTGTGGAATGCGACCACCTTGCGCAAGATCAAGAAACTACCTGCGTGCGACAGGTGCCGCAGAGCGCAGGCGAATTCAAGTCCAGCGCGCATGGGTGCCGCCTTGCAACAAGCAGATGGATCTTGCTTCGCGATCGGTAATGTCGATTGGTGCAACGGGTGTTTGCGCGAAATCCTGGCGGCCGGTTGGCGAGGGGCGATTGTTGTTGGCCGAGAAGAGGAGCGTGAACCGCTCACGGACAACATGCACGACGAAACCATCCGGCGCTGGTGTCACAACGAGATGCGCGCGCACGTTGACAGTGTGGCCTATCGTCGAGCAAAGGCCATCCTCGCGATGGTCGATTGCGCCGTTGCGCCGCCATGGCTTGCTGATGCCGCTGAGGCTCTCGGTCGAGTGCGCCCGTGTGACGGCGCTCCGCTCGCGCTCAACTGGAATCAGGTACTCCAAGAGATCCACGAACTGCGCGACGAGCGCGACCATTGGAAGAAGCGTGCCGAATCGGCCGAGTACGCGCTCACGCCATTCCTTGACGAGAGCGGCCAGGTGGCACGATGAATCACTAGAACAGAAAGAAGATCCCCGATGACCTACGAAACAATTCTCCCGAAGCTGACCGAAATCATCGACCGTGGGCTGTGCTCTGGCGCGGGCAAAAACCCTGACGGCCAGGTGTGCATCCAGCAGGCGATTGCTCTCGCCTGCGACCTGCCGTTCGACGACAAGCCGTCCTGCGTCGCTGCCGCTGTGCGATCAGGCTCGCTGCACCTCAACGAGGCTCGCTGGTCGGACGAGAAAGCCCGCGCCGACGGTATGCGCAAGCTGGCGATTGCGCAGCTAGGCTCTGCTGGCGACGGATTTGACGGGATCAAATTCGCGGAAACCGTGGCACTGGAATGCGTGCGGCAGGTGTTGCCGATTTGTTTGCGCGCGGCAGTAGGGATCGAAGAAAAACTGATCGACGCGTGCCAAAACGCGGCCGATCTCCC
>Ga0187892_10001767_pt1 | contig 47330 bp, 43 predicted proteins | sample MA1701073metaG_FD_139345 | JGI IMG/M metagenome (GOLD analysis project Ga0187892, IMG submission 139345) | Bio-ooze microbial communities from a basaltic lava cave in the Kipuka Kanohina Cave System on the Island of Hawaii, USA - MA170107-3 metaG ...
CTAGTGGCGCGATCGATCCGGCGCGAGGGCCTCCATCGTCTCGAGCGCGTGCTCCATGCTGGCGCCGTGCGGGCGGAAGTTGGCCTCGAGGAAGAGCTCCGTGAGGCCCGCCTCGGCGTAGCGCTGGATGTCCTCGCGGATCTCCCCGATCGTGCCGAAGAGCGGTCGACGCTCGGTGCCCTGCGGGGAGTCGTGCACCAGGAACGTGCCGCGGCATACGATGTGAAGCGTGCGCGGATCCTTCCCCGCGGCTTCTGCCGCGGCCCTGACCTCCCGGACGACGGGCACCACGCGGTCCATCGGCATGTTGCCGCCGTTGAACCCGTCGCCGAGCGTCACGGCCCGGTGGACGACGGTCGAGCCGTAGCCGCCGATGGTGATCGGCGGATGGGGCTTCTGAACGGGTTTCGGCTCCACACGGGACTTCGGGACGTGGTAGAACTCGCCGTGGAACTCCACCACGTCCTCGGTCCAGATCGTCCTGAGGCAGCGCAGGAACTCGTCGCCGCGCTTGCCGCGCCGCTCGTACGGCATGCCGACCGCCGCGTATTCATCCATCGACCAGCCGAGGCCGAGCCCCACGTCGAGCCGGCCGCCGGACACGACGTCGAGCGTGGCGAGCTGCTTGGCCAGCACGACCGGCGTGTAGAACGGCATGATCAGCACGCTGGTGCCGAGGCGGATGCGCCGGGTCGCGCCGGCCACGTAGGCCAGGGTGACGATCGGATCGAGCACGCGTTCGAAGGATTTCGGCCAGCGCGGGCCGGGCGCCGGTGGATACGGGTTCTTCGGCTCGAGCGCGTACAGCAGCCGCTGGAACACCCAGAGCGAATCGTAGCCGAGCGCCTCGGCGCGCTGGGCGATGCGGACCTGGTTCTCAGGTGTGGCCCACTCGCCAGCGGTCGGCAGGGAGAAGCCGAGCTTCATCGCGGTCTACCCGGGATTTTACAGTATGATCTGAGTGCAAGCAGTTCTATCGCGGCAACGGCTGGTTCAGTGACGGGCCGCGAAGCCGGTTCGACTACTACAATGCCTGGGGCATCCACTATCAGCTCCTGTGGCTCGATCGCATCGATCCGGAGCTGGACCGCCAGTTCGTCCGCGAGGCGCACCGGTCGTTCGCGGCGTCCTTCGTACACTTCTTCTCGCCACGCGGCGTGCCGATCCTCGGCCGCAGCGTGTGCTATCGCATGGCGTTGCCGGCCCCGCTCGTGCTCGGCGAGTGGGTCGGCTACACCCCGCTGCCGCCGGGTCAGGCGCGCCGGGCACTCGCGGTCATGTGGCGGTACTTCATCGCCAATGGCGGCGTGGAGGGCGGCCGCGTGACCCAGGGCTACTGCGGCGCGGACCTGCGCTTCCTCGACGAGTACAGCGGCCAGGGGAGCTGCCTGTGGTCGCTCCGCTCGTTGGTCACCGCGCTCGCTCATCCGCCGGACGCGCCGTTCTGGCGCACGCCGGAGCGCGCGCTGCCGATCGAGGAGGGAGGTTACTCGCTGCGCATCCCGGAGCCGGGCTGGAGCGTGGTCGGGCGCGCGGCCGATCAGGAGGTGACGATCATCCAGGAGTCAGCCAAGACCGCGGCGACACCGCCGCCGCGGGATTACGGGACGGTCGCCAGGATGCTCGACGCGATGGCGGCCGCCTACGGACTCACGCGCGAGCTCGGCGGGCCGTGGCGACCCATGAATCGTGGGCTCGGATACTCGGCGCCGCGGTACTCGTCGCGCGAGCCGTTCTGCGGCTGCGCGCCTCCGGCCCGTTGAGCGGGACCGCGCGGGGCATCAGAACACCGGCTTCTCGACGTACGCGCCGAACACCGCGCGCAGCCGCGCCACGATCTCGCCCAGCGAGGCGCGCGCCTTGACGAGCTCGATGGTGATCGGCATGAGGTTGACCGATGGATCACGCGCGTCGGCCGCGAGTCGATCGAGCAGGGCGGCGACGCGGACCCCGTCGCGGCGCCGGCGCGTGGCCCGCAGCCGCTCGATCTGGCGCGCCTCGACGGCCGGATCCACCTTGTGGATCGGGATCGGCGGCGGCTGCGACGGCTCGACGAACACGTTGACACCGATCACCGGCTGCTCGCCGGAGGCCTTGCGACGCGCGTAGTCGTAGGCGGAGTCGGCGACCTCGCGCTGGAAATACCCCTCCTCGATCGCCTTGATCGTCCCGCCCATGGCGTCGACCTTGCCGAGGATCGCGAAGACCTCGGCCTCGATGCGGCTCGTCAGCGCCTCGAGGTAGTACGAGCCGCCGAGCGGATCCACCACGTTCGGCACCCGCGTCTCGTGCGCGATGATCTGCTGGGTGCGGAGGGCGACCTTCATCGCCTCCTCGGAGGGAATCGCGTACGCTTCGTCCATGCCGTTGGTGTGGAGCGACTGGGCGCCGCCGAGCACCGCGGAGAGCGCCTGCAGCGCCGTCCGTACGATGTTGTTGAGCGGCTGCGCCTTGGTCAGCGTCGCCGCCGCCGTCTGGCAGTGGAACCGCAGGCGCATGGACTCGGCCGTCCGCGCGCCGAAGCGCTCCTTCATGATCCGCGCGTAGATGCGGCGCGCGGCGCGGAACTTGGCGACCTCCTCGAAGAAGTCGGCCTGGGCGACGAAGTAGAAGGCCAGGCGCGACGCGAACTCGTCGACCGGCACGCCCGCCCGGGTCACCTCCTCGACGTAGGCGATGGCATTGGCCATCGTGAAGGCCACTTCCTGCACGGAGGTCGCCCCGGCCTCGGAGATGTGATAGCCGCTGATGTTGATCGGGTTGTAGCGGGCCAGGTGCCGGGCGGAGTGGACGATCATGTCGCGCATGATGCGCATCGAGGACCGGATCGGGAAGATCCACTCCTTCTGCGCGATGTACTCCTTGAGGATGTCCGCCTGCACGGTGCCCGAGAGCTTGTTCAGGTCGAAGTCGCGCGACTCGGCGAGCGCCACGTACATGGCGAGCAGGATCCAGGCGGTCGGGTTGATCGTCATCGACACCGAGATGCGCTCGAGATCGATGCCGTCGAACAGCGCTTCCATGTCATCGAGCGTGTCGACGGCGACGCCTTCCCGGCCCACCTCGCCCAGCGAGCGCGGGTCGTCGGAGTCGTAGCCCATCAGCGTCGGCATGTCGAAGTCGACGCTCAGCCCCGTCTGACCTTGCTCGATCAGGTAGCGGAAGCGCCGGTTGGTGTCCTCGCCGGTGCCGAAGCCCGCGATCTGGCGCATGGTCCAGAAGCGCCCCCGGTACATGGTGGGATACGGGCCGCGCGTGAACGGGTAGCGGCCGGGCAGGCCGATGGCCTCGAACGGAATGGCGGCCACGTCCTCGGGCGTGTAGACGCGCTCGACCGGGAGCCCCGAGCCGGTCCGGTACTCGGACCGCGATTCGGGCTGGCGCTCCAGGAAGTCGCGGAGCTCGTTGGCTTCCCAGTCCTCGCGCATCGCCTTGATACGCTCCGGCGAGTCGGCCGCGTCGGAATCAGGCATGGCGCTCTCCCTGATGATACAGATCGCGGTCGTCGATCACGCGGCGGGCCTTGAACTCGCTGCGGGTCAGCGTCGCGAGCGGCACGAGCTCGACCCGGGGGTGGACGCCCAGCCGCGCGCGCAGCCGCTCTCTGATCGTGTCACGCAGCGCGTCCAGCCGCTCGGCGTGGCTCGGCGCGTACTCGGCCTGCACCAGCAGGTCGTCCATCGCCTCCCGGCGGGAGACGATGATCCGGAACTCGCCGCCGAAGCCGTCGGTCGCGCGCAACGTGTCCTCGACGGTACTCGGGTAGACGTTCTCGCCGCGCACGATGATCATGTCGTCGAATCGGCCGTAGAGTCCGTCGGGCAGCCTCGGGTACGTCCGCCCGCACGCGCAGGCATCGTCGACCCAGCGCGCCCGATCGCCGGACACCAGCCGGATCATCGGCTGCGAGGTGCGCTCCAGATGCGTGTAGACCGGCGTGCCCTCGGCCCCGTACGGCAGCGGCTGGAAGGTCGCCGGGTCGCACACCTGCGCGTACACGAGGTCCTGCCAGAGGTGCATACCGGTCCGCTCGCGGCACTCGCCGTTGGTCATCCACGGCGTCATCTCGGCCATGCTCCCGGTGTCCACGCAGATGCCGCCGAACGTCTTCTCGATGAGCGACTTCGTCGCGCGGATGCCGGCGCCAGGCTCGCCCGAGAAGAACAGGATGCGCAGGCCGAGACTGGCCGGGTCGATGCCTTCGCGCTGGGCGGTCTCCGCGAAGTGCAGCGCGTACGACGGGGTGCCGTAGAACGCGGTCGGCTTGATGTCGCGCGCCCACTGCACCGCCATGAGCGTCTGGCCCGGCACGCCGGCGCCGAACGGGAACATCGCCGCGCCGAGCCGCTCGCCGCCGACGAGCGCGCCCCACGAGCCCATGTAGAGGCTGAAGAACGAGCAGATCATCACGCGATCGGCGGGCCGGATGCCGGCGCCCCAGAGAATCCGGGCATGGGCCTCGCGGATGCGTTGCCAGTCGCCGCGGCCGATCCCGAAGACGGTCGGCCGGCCGGTGGTGCCGCTGGTGCCGTGGATGCGCGCGACCTGGTACGGCTCGATGCAGAGATACTCTCCGAACGGCGGCGCCGCGGCCTGCGAGGCGCGCAGCTCCGCCTTCTGCACGACGGGGAAGCGGGCGAGATCGTCCAGGCTCTTCAGGGCGTCCGGCGAGACGCCCGCCGCCTCCCACTTGCGGCGATAGAATGCGCTGCACTCCCACGCGTAGCTGACCTGGCGCCGCAACTTCCACAGGATCAGCCGGTCGCGCTCGGCGGGATCCGCGCACTCGATCTCGGGCAGCCAGTGCGCCTCGTCGGCGCGCGGCCGGTAGGCCGCGTCGTACGTCGGCGGCCACACCGTGAGATCGACCCCCCGTGAGCGCTTGATCGCGCCGAGCCGCAGCCGCGCCATGGTTATCGATTCCCGCTCGGCAATGCCGGCGCTACCCCGTCGGCCGGGCGCTCGCCAGCCCGCGGATCCGGGCCACGATGGTGTCGGGCGGCGTGTCCTGCAGGATCACCTCGGCGACGCCGAGATCGCGCAACGCGGGCACGTCCTCGTCGGGGATCACGCCACCGCCGACCAGGATGATGTCGTCGGCCTTCTGGGCGCGCATGAGCTCGAGCACGCGGGGAAACAGGGTCATGTGCGCGCCGGACAGAATGCTGATGCCGAGCACGTCCACGTCCTCCTGGACCGCGGTCGCCACGACCTCCTCGGGCGTGCGGTGCAGACCCGTGTAGACCACCTCCATGCCCGCGTCGCGCAGACAGCGGGCCACGACCTTGGCGCCGCGGTCATGGCCGTCGAGCCCCACCTTCGCGATCAGCACGCGTATCGGTCGCTCAGTCATGCCGGATGGACGTCCTGCCGTCGGGCGCCGCGCTATCCGTGCGGGCCGGTGCGCGCCGCCTCGGGCCCGAGCCGCGGGGCCGCATCGAGGAGCTCGCGGACCTTCGTGGCGAGCGCGTCCGGCGTGAACGGCTTGGAGACGAAGGCCATGCCGGCCCCGAGCACGCCGTGCCGCACGATGGCGTCGTCCGTGTACCCGGACATGTAGAGTACCTTCATGTCCGGGCGGAGGCGAGCGAGCTGCTGGGCCAGCTCGCGGCCACTCATCTGCGGCATGACGACATCGGTGACCATGAGCTGGATCGGCCCCTCGTGGGCGCCGCTGATCTGGAGCGCCTGCGCTCCGTTGCGCGCCTCGAGGACATTGTAGCCGGACATCTCGAGGATCTCGCGGACCACCGCGCGCACCCGATGCGCGTCCTCGACGAGCAGGATGGTCTCGCCTCCCGGCCGCCGGTCACGCTGGGCGGGCGCGGGCGCCGGAGTTCGGCGCGCGCTCACGGTGTCCGCGCGCTCCGGCCCGACGGAGGTGAGCGGCGCGGTCGGCTCGGCCGCCAGCGGGGCCGTGTCCTCCACTCTGGGCAGGAAGACGCGGAACGTCGTGCCGCGGCCGGGCTCGCTCTCGAGCCAGATGTGCCCGCCGCTCTGATTCACGATCCCGTATACCGTGGAGAGGCCGAGCCCCGTGCCCTTGCCTTGATCCTTGGTGGTGAAGAACGGCTCGAACAGGTGCGCCTTCGTCTCCGCATCCATGCCGATGCCGGTGTCGTTCACCTCCAGCGTGACGTAGCGTCCCGGCTTCACGTTGCCGCGGCGCTGGGCGGCGGCGACGTCCAGGTCCTCGTTCGCCGTACGGATGGTGACCCGCCCGCCCTCGGGCATGGCATCGCGCGCGTTCACCGCGAGGTTCAGGATCATCTGCTCGATCTGGCCCTGATCGGCGGTGATGCGGCCGAGATCGCGCGCGGGCAGCGTCACCAGCGTGATCGTCTCTCCCAGCAGACGCTGCAGGAAGGCCTGCATGCCGTCCACCACCGCGTCGATGTCCAGCACGGTCGGGGCCAGCACCTGCTTGCGGCTGAAGGCGAGGAGCTGGCGCGTGAGCGTAGCGGCCTGGTCGGCGGCGTCCCGCACGCCCTCGGCGTGCTGCCGCAGCGGGTGTCCGGCGGGCAACCGCCGCAGCAACAGGTCGCTGTCACCGCGGATGACCATCAGCAGGTTGTTGAAGTCGTGCGCGATGCCGCCCGCCAGCTTGCCGACCGCGTCCATCTTCTGGGCCTGCCGGAGCTGGTTCTCCGTCTGCCGCAGGATTTCCTCGGCGCGCTTGCGCTCGGTGAGATCCACGGTGAGCCCGCGGAGCTGCGTGGCGCGGCCCGTGTCGTCCTTGACGACGTGGACGATGTCACGCAGCCAGAGCTCGCGGCCGTCGGCGGCGATCGCGCGGTACTCGAGCTCGTGATCCGTGCCGCGCGCGATGGCGTCGTGGGACAGGGTCATGACGCGCTCGCGATCGTCGGGATGGATGCGCATGGCGGCGAAGTCGCGATCCCGGAGCCACCGCTCGGCCGGGTAGCCGAGCACGATCTCGGCGCGCTGGCTCACGAACGAGAAGCGCAGCGTCGTGGCCTCGGCTTCCCAGACGATCGCGTCGAGGCCCTGGACGAGGTCGCGGAAGCGCTGCTCCGAGACGCGCCGCGCGGCGTGCAGCCGCTCCTCCTCGGTGAGGTCCTGCACGATCAGCAGCAAGCGCGCGGCCTCCTCGCGGGCCATGCGGATGCGGGTGAGCGTGATCAGCGTGGGACGCGTCTCGCGATGGTGCTCGAGGTGGAGGTCGAGCACGACATCGCGCTGCGGCACCCCGGTCTGGAGCACCTCGCGCGCGCGCCGGATCAACCCCTCGGCCTGCATCACCTCCTGGAGCTCGCGGTCGATCACGGCGCTGGACTCGAGGCGGAAGGACTCGAGGAAGGCTCGATTCGCCGAGAGGACGCGCAGATCGGCCGAGAGCAAGAGCAGTCCCGAGGGGATGCTGGCCACGATATTGTCCGCGTAGCCCTTCAGATCGAACAGCGCGCGCTCGTGCTCGATCTGCGCGCGCAGCAGGTGCGCGCGCTGTCGCTGCCGCCAGAGGCCGATCAGCAAGGCGCCGAGCGCCACCAGCAGGAAGGCGGCCGCAGCTCCGGCGAGCTGCCCCGAGCGATAGAGCTCGATCAGCGCTTCCTCGCGATCCACCTTGAGGACCAGGCCCCAGCCCATCGGATCGAGCCGGCGGGTCGCCGCCAGCACCGGCGCTGCGCGGTAGTCGGTCAGCCAGCCGAACGCGTGGCCGTGCTGGTTCGTCGACTGGCTGCGCAGCGCCTCGAGCGAGCGGCTCACGGCGGCCAGGCCGGCCCCGGCGTGGCGAAGCGGCGACAGATACGTGGGCTCGCTCCCGCCGAGCCGGAAGATCAGGGCTTCGCCGGTCTTGGCGGAGATGGCCTCGGTGAGAAGCGGATAGAGCCCGGCCTCGGGCTGCATGCGCAACATGACCACGCCGAGCACGGTGGAGCGGGTGCGCTCGCGCCCGCCCGCTCGGCCCTCCGGGAACGCCGGCACCGCGATCGTGAGCCGTCGGTCATCGCCGTCGCCGATGAGCTCGATGCGCGCCTGCCTGGTCCTGGCCACAGCGACCGCGTCGGCCTCGGCGCCGCTCGACTCCGCGCTCTGGGAGCGGGCGATCACGCGTCCCTGGCTGTCGAAGACCGAGATGCTGGCATAGCCGTACGCCGCCGCGATGAGATCCAGATGCTGCGGCAGGTCGCCGTCGCCGCGCTTCGGGACGCCCAGCGCGGCGAGCACGCCGGGAGAGGCGGCGAGCACCTCGGCATCCGCGCGTCGCGCCTCGATCCAGTTCTCGACGAGTCGTTCGCGATCGTCCGCGACGGCGGAGATGCGGGCTTGCCAGTGAGCGAGGATGCTGCGGCGCTCGCTCTCGATGTGGTACCAGGTCCAGCCGAGGACGAGGACCGTGCCGAGCAGGAAAGCGAGGACGTAGGCCCAGGGGATCCGCTCGAGCCCGCTCGGGCGCGGCCCAGGGGGCAGGTTCAGCGGGTCCAGTCCCGGCGTGCTGTTCAAGGCTGTGTTCTCGGACGAGTCCAATGGGGTGCTCAGTCCTCTGGGCGCTTCGAGCTCATCGGGGGGCCGCCGGTCTGGCAAGGATACGGGACACCCGGCCCTGCAAACAAGCGCGGACTACTATTTCCGGAAGCCCTCGAACCTTGCCAGCGGCTTGCGACTCGGTAGATGATTCGGGATCAACCGACAAGGATTGTCAGGCTTCGCCCGGCGATCGAGCAACCCGTCGCGCACGAACGCGATCAGATCGTCTCCAAGGCTGGGGACATGACGCGCGAGTGGCCGCTCGCCGGTGTATTCTACCGGGCATGCCGACCATCGATGCGACTCGACTCGAAGAGACGGGCGCGCGGATCTTCGCCGCCATGGGGGCGCCGGCGGAGGACGCGGCCTGGATCGCCAGGCTGCTGGTCCGCGCCAACCTGCGCGGCCACGACTCGCATGGCGTGATCCGCATCCCGCAGTACTGGGAGTGGGCCAAGCAGGGATATCTCAATCCGAAGTCGCCGGTGACGGTGATCGCCGACACCCCGGTGATCGCGCGCCTGGATGGCGGCCGCGGCTTCGGTCAGGTGGTGGCCCGGCGCGGGATGGAGATGGCCATCGCCAAGGCCAGATCGGCCGGGCTCAGCGCGGTCGCCCTCAGCCAGACCAGTCACGTCGGGCGCCTGGCGGACTACGCGGAGATGGCGGCGCACGAGGGGCTGGTCGGGATGCTGTGGGTGAACGCGCTGCACGGGCTGAACGTGGCCCCGTGGGGCGGCGCCGCGCGCCGGCTGGGGACGAATCCGCATGCGATCGCGGTGCCGGGCGCGGCCGGTCCGGCCATGGTCCTGGATTTCGCCACCAGCGTGGTCGCCGAGGGCAAGCTCAAGGTGAAGCGCAACCGCAAGCAGGCCGCGCCGCCCGGCTGGTTCATCGACGCCGCGGGTCGACCGGCGACCGATCCCGAGGTGTTCTACGGCACTCCGCCCGGCTCGCTGCTCGCCGCCGGTCAGCACAAGGGTTACGGCCTTTCGCTGGCCGTGGAACTCCTGGGCGGGATCCTGTCGGGCACCGGCCCCGCGGGTCCGGGCAGCGGCCCGATGTCCAACGGCACCCTCATGATCTGCCTCGACGTCGAGCGCTTCATGCCGCTCCACGAGTTCCGGCGGCAGGCCCAGTCGCTCGTGGACTGGGTGAAGTCCGCGCCACTCGCCCAGGGCTCGACCGAGATCCTGATTCCGGGCGAGCCCGAGGCGCGACTCGAGGCCGAGCGTCTCCGCGAGGGCATCCCGATCGAGGACGAGACCTGGACGCAGATCCAGGCGGTGGCGAAAGAGCTGAGGGACTAGGGTTGCCCGTCACCCTGCCCTCTCCGGAGGGAGACGGACCTCTCGAGCGTTCGTCAGGGGAAGAGGCGGTCGGCGTTCTTGAAGGCGATCTGCTCGGCGACGTCGCGCGGGAGCTGACCGAGGTAGCTGCGTTGCTCGGCGACCGAGGCGGGCAGGGCCTCCCAGCGGGCGGTCATCCAGGTGTCGGTGCCCAGGATGAAGCGGTCGGGGTGCTTCATGAACAGGGCGCGCCAATCCGGATCAAGGGTACCGCCCGGCGCGACGTCGCCGTTGCGCAGCGACAGCTCGACGATGAGCGTGGGATGGCGCTCCACCAGCGCGCGCACCGTCGACGCGCTCGCCGACATGCCCGCGTGCGCCCAGATGACCTTGAGCCGGGGCTCGACCGCGAACAGGCCCACCACCGCCGCCTCGTCGCAGTGCGCCTGCATGAACAGGTTCTCGCGCATGGCGAGCGCGGCGATCTGCTTCATCACCGGCGACGCGGCCTGATCGCCGTAGAGATGGAACTCGCCGATGCCGCGGTGGACCTTGCGCCGGAGCCGCTCCTCGAGATACGTGACGATCGTCGGATCGTTCCACCAGCCGGCCATGTCCTCGCGCGTCCGGTACGGGCGGAGCATCGGCACGATCCGCTTCGGGTCCTTGTCGTAGAGCGTGAGTGTGCCCTCGTCGGGCGTGCTCGACACGAGCGCACGGCGGACGCCCGCCCCGTCCAGGATTGCGAAGACCGCCTCGGGCGGATACACCGGCCAGTCCGGCGCGCTGTAGTGGATGTGGCCGTCGAAGATCGGCAGGTCGACACCCTGACCCCCGGGGGTCTGCGCGCTGGCTGCTCGACCGCCCACGACGCCGATCAGCGTGACGCCGGTCATGATGGCGAGCGCCAGCCATCGGTAGTCGAGGTGCGCGCGAGCTTCCAGTCGAGGCATGCCGGAAGCGTAGCACGGGCGCGTATCTTGCGCAGCTAGCTCGCCTCGCTTACGCTGGGCCTCGTGAAGATCCTCCTGGTCCCGCTCACCGTGGCGGCCGTGGGGCTGATCGTCGCCACCGCCGCCGCGCAGCCGGTGACGCCGCCTCAGCGACCGCTGACTCCGCAGACGCTGCCGCCGCCGCTCTCGCGGCCGGCCGACCCGATCGAGCGCGCTCGCGAGCGCGCGACGCAGCCGCTGCCGAGCGCGCCGGCGCCGGCGGTCCCGTCCGAGCGCTGGGTCCCCGAGCGACGCGTGTATCTTCCGCAGCCCGGCGGCGTGGTGATCGTGCCCGGCCACTTCGAGCGGCGCATCAGCGACCAGATCGTGGTGGTGCCGACGCTGCCGGCGTACTCGCTCGCCGGCCAGCGCACCGTGATCATCCCGGGCGGCGAGCGCCTCTCCCCCGAGCTCCGCCAGAGTCCCTGACGTCCAGACATGCTCGACGCCGTCGGCATGGAGGAGATCAACAAGATCTTCGCCGTCACCGACGGCATGGGCATCCACCGCGAGTCGATCGTCATCCCGCTGGGCACCGGCAAGGGGCGGGTCCGGAAGATGCCCAGCGGCAAACTCGAGATCATCGTCGACGCCGCGGTGCCCATCGACCAGTGGCTCCAGGGGCTGCCGGAGCTGATCCGGGCCGCGATGGCCGGATGAGCTCGGCCACACCGCCGAGCTGAAGTGGGTCCCGGACACTGGATCCGGTGACCGGCCGGCTCCGCCGCGACCTCGGATTCCTCCCGCTCGTCGCCGTCCTGTTCTTCAACGTCAGCGGCGGCCCGTACGGCATCGAGGATTCCGTCAGCATCCTGGGCCCCGGGCTCGCGCTCTTCCTGCTCGTGCTCACGCCCTGCGTCTGGAGCCTGCCCGTGTCCCTCGCCATGGCGGAGCTCGGATCGGCCATCCCGGAGGAGGGCGGCTACATCGCCTGGGTGCGCCGGGCGTTCGGAGCGTTCTGGGGCTTCCAGGTGGGCTGGTGGAGCTGGCTCAACAGCTTCGTGGACGTCGCGGTGTACCCGGCGCTGTTCACCGACTACCTGAAATTCTGGTGGCCGGTGATGACGGCGCACGAGCGCTGGGCGCTCGTGCTGATCTTCATCTGGGTGCTGACCGGCCTCAACCTGCTCGGCGTGCGCGTGGTGGGCGCCAGCGCGATCGCGCTCGGCGTGTGCGCCTTGCTCCCCGTGGCGATCTTCACGGTCGTGGCGGTCTCCCGGGCTCGGCACCTGCCGTGGCTTCCGTTCGCCGCGCCATCGCTGATGGAGGCGCAGGGGCTCGTGCCGGGTCTCGGGCTCGGGCTGGCCGTCATGATGTGGAACTACTCGGGCTGGGACAATCCGAGCACCTGCCTCGGCGAGACGCGCGCGCCCCGGACCTCCTATCGCCGCGCGCTCCTCGTCGCGCTCCCGCTCATCACGCTCACGTACCTGCTGCCCGTGGGCGCAGGGCTCGCGGCGACCACCGACTGGCCGCAGTGGGAGAGCGGCTATCTGCCGGCGCTCGCGGCGTCCGTCGCGGGGCCGGGACTCGCCGCACTCATGACGCTCGGGGCGCTGCTCGCGACGGGCGGGCTCTTTCTCGGAACCCTCCTGACCAACTCGCGGCTTCCGTTCGCGCTCGCCCGCGGCGGGCAGATGCCCGCGGCGCTGGCCGCGGTCGATCCGCGCACGGGCTCACCGCGGGTGGCCGTGTTGATCTCGAGCGTGGCCTACAGCGTCTGCGCGTTCTGGAGCTTCAAGGAGCTGATCGTGCTGAACATCTGGCTCTACTCGCTGGCGCTGCTGGTCGAGCTGGCGGCGTTCGTGGCCCTCCGGCTGCGCGAGCCCGATCTGCCACGCCCGTGGCGCGTCGGCGGCGGCACCGTCGGCATGTGGGCCACCGCGGTCCTGCCCGCCGGCTGCTGTCTGCTCGCGATGGCCACCGCGGGATGGATGAATACGGTCGTCGGTGTGCTGGCAGCGCTCACGGGCCCGCTCGTGTACGCGGCCTGGGCGCGGCCAGGTCGCGCTCGGGCATCTGCCGGGTGATGCTCCCGTCGCGATCAGGCGAGTCGGGAAGCGAGCCGTAGCGCCGCCTCGACGGGACGCGACCGGGGCGGCTCGGGTCTGAGTCGCGGACCGCCGCGTCCGGCCGCGCGCCAGACGCCCGCGCGAAAGGCGCGATCCTCCAGCAGGCCGCCGGCCCAGCTCACCACGATCGGCGATCGGAGATCTAGCTCCCGCGCGGTCGCCCGGAGAAGAGCGGCCAGCGCAGCCTGCGCGCCGCGCACGATCTGCCGCGCCGGCCTCGATCCCCTCCGTGCGCGGGCAAGCACGCCCGGCGCGAGGGCCGCCACACGGCGGACCGCGTCGGGCGCGCGCCCGATCCGCCGCGCGCGCGGGCAGTCGCCATCGCGGCCGGCCGCGCGCAGCCACTCGCGGCCGATCCAGAAGGCGGAGCCGTCGTCGCCGAGAAGCGGTCCGAGCCCGCCCGCCCGCGCCCAGCGCCCGCGTCCATCGCGCCCCAGCGCCATCGAGCCGGTGCCGGCCAGCAGGAGCACTCCGGGGCGCTCGCCCACCGCCCCGAGATAAGCCGCCTCCGCGTCCGAGATGACCAGGATCCGGCCGGCCAGTCGGTCGAGTCGCCGGGCCTCGGCCCTCCGCTCCGCGGTGGTCCACACGCCTCGGGTGGCCACGACCAGGGCGCCGACGTCCGCGCGCGAGAGGTCCCAGCGCCGCCACAGATCGCGGAGAAGCCGCCGGAGTCCGGCCAGCCCCGGCGCCGGGGACACGGCGCTGCGCCGCCGGCCGTCGCCGTCGACCGCGATGACGCGGACGCGGGTGCCGCCCAGGTCGACCCCGACGTTCCATCGCCGGCCCGAAGCGTGGGGCGGGGCGCGTCGTCGACCGCGTCGTGCCGACATAGCCATCATTGTGCCTGCAGCGGGATCGGCCACCGGCGGCAATTGTTCGGGCGGCGACATGCGGGCGCCGTGCGAAGTGTCGTCGCGGGCCATGGCCGATGAGACAATGGAACGCTGCCACTACTCCGAAGGAGGCTGCATGAGGATTCTCGTGATCGCCCTGGTTTTGCTCGCGACAAGCGCGGCGCACGCACAGACCCCGACCGAGACGGTGCGCAGTCAGGTGGATCGGGCGCTCGAGACCGCGGCCAAGGCGCCCCGGACCGCGGAGGGCACCGAGCAGCGGCGGGTCGAAATCCGGCGCGTCTCGGAGGCGCTGTTCGACTTCCGGGAGATGTCGCAGCGGACGCTGGGCCGGCACTGGTCCGGCCGCACGTCGGAGGAGCGCGATCAGTTCGTCCGGCTCTTCAGTGATCTGATGTCGCGGGCATACCTCGGCAAGATGGACCTCTATTCCGGAGAGCCGATGAGCTACGTCGGCGAGCGCTCGGACGGAAACGCGGCCAGCGTGCAAGCCCGCGTGATCACCAAGAAGGGCTCCGAGGTGCCCATCGAGTACCGGCTCCACCGGCTGGGTGACCGCTGGGCCGTGTACGACGTCGTGATCGAAGGAGTCAGCCTGCTCAGCACCTATCGCAGCCAGTTCGACCGCATCATCCGCACCGAGTCCTTCGCGGAGCTGCTCAAGCGCATGCGTCAGAAGGAGCAGGAGGCCGCCTCGGCCGGCCCCGCCCGCTAGCCAATCGGAGGGGCGAGAGCAGCGCCTGCGGCATAATGGGGGCACTCCATGGCCTCCCCCGCCGCCGGCGGCGCGCTGAGCTGGCCCGACTACGCGCTTCTCTTCGCGGCGTTGGCGTGTCTGCTCGCGATCGGCGGGGCGTTCACGCGCGAGCAGCGGGAGACCTCGGACTTCTTCCTCGCCCGCCGCCGCATCCCGTGGTGGGCGGCCTGCCTCTCGTTCCTGGCCACCGAGATCAGCGCGGTCACGATCATCTCGGTGCCGGCGACCGCCTACAGCGAGAACTGGCAGTACCTGCAGTTCTTCGTCGGCTCGAGTCTCGCCAAGGTCGTGGTCGCGCTGCTCTTCATTCCGGCCTTCTACCGCCACGACTGCACGACGATCTACCAGTTCCTGGACTACCGGTTCGGCCGGTCGAGCCAGGTGACCGGCTCGATCTTCTTTTTCATCACGCGTCTGCTCGGCTCGGGCGTGCGGCTCATGGCCGCCAGCCTGGCCGTCTCGGTGCTCGTCGGCTGGTCGCTGCCGACGACGATCGCGCTCTTCACGGTCGTGTCGATCGCGTACATCACGCTGGGCGGCGTCAAGGCCGTGATCTGGACCAACGTGTTCCAGGCCGGCGCGTTCCTGCTGGGCGGCGGCCTGACGGTGGCCTTCCTCGCGACCCAGATCGACGGCGGGCTCGGCGCCATGTTCGGCACCGCCGCCGAGGCGGGCCGCCTCAGCGTGATCAACTGGGGGCCGGGGCCGGGCGCGCCGGATTTCTGGCGCCGGGTGCTGACCGATCCCAACATCGTGTGGCTGGCGCTCCTGAACGGGCTCATCGGCTCGATGGCCGCCTTCGGCACCGACTACGACCTGATGCAGCGGCTGCTCACGGTCGAGACGCGGCGCGCGAGCCAGCGCACGCTCATGCTGACGCCGATCGGGACCCTGGTGACGCTGATGATCTACCTCGGCATCGGGGCCGGCCTGTTCACCTACTATGCGCAGCACGCGGGACAGGCGCTGCCGCGCGCCGACGAGATCTTCCCGTTCTTCATCCGCACGGCCATGCCCGAGCTCCTGCGCGGGCTCATGCTCTCGGCCATCGTGCTCGCCTCGATCGACTCGCCGCTCGGCTCGCTGGCGGCGTCGTTCGTGACCGACATCTACCGCCCGCTGCTCGTGCGCGGCCGCGGCGAGCGTCACTACCTCCTGGTCTCGCGCGTGGCCGTCGGCCTGTTCGGCCTGGCGCTCGCGCTCCTGGCCTTCGGCTTTTCCTTCTTCGATCGCATTCTCTGGCTGGCCTTCAAGATCGCCGGCGTGACGTTCGGCTCGCTCCTGGGCGTGTTCCTGCTCGGACTGGTGACGCGGGTGCGGGCGGATCGCGCGAACGTCGTCGCGATGGTCGTGATGGCGCTGGTGAACCTGGCGCTGCTGATCATGAGCGAGACGGGCGCGATCGCGCTCGGGTGGTCGTGGCTCGTCATCCTGGGCACCGCCGGCACCATGGTCCTGTCGCCGCTCCTGGCGCCGCTGCTCGATCGCCGGTTGTCGCTCGCGGCGCGCTGAGCCCGGGTGCTCACCCATGCCCGCGAGGAGTATCATCCAGGTGATGACGCTCGAGATCGCGCTGACCGGTGACGCGCGCATCCGGCTCGGCGCCGGACTGATCTCGTTCATCGTCTCGGCCGGGCTCCTGGCCGCCAAGTACCAGGCCTACCTGCTCACCGGCTCGACGGCGATCCTCTCCGACGCGCTCGAGTCGATCGTGAACGTCGTCGCGGCCGTGTTCGCGATCGGCGGTCTGATCTTCGCGGGCCGTCCGGCCGACCGCAACCATCCCTACGGGCACGGCAAGATCGAGTTCGTCTCGGCCGCGTTCGAGGGCGGGCTCATCGCCTTCGCCGCCGTCGTGATCTTCTCCGAGGTCGTGCAGAGCCTGATCCGCGGCGTCACCGTCCGCGCGCTCGAATGGGGCGTGGCGATCGTGTTCGGCGCAGGCCTCGTGAACCTGGCCCTCGGGTGGTTCCTGATCCGCGTCGGCCGCAAGTACAGCTCGTTGACGCTGATCGCCGACGGCCAGCACGTGCTGTCGGACTTCTGGACCAGCATCGGCATCGTCGTCGGCCTGCTGCTCGTGCGCGTCACCGGGATCGCCTGGCTCGATCCGCTGGTGGCGGCGGTGGTTGCCCTGAACCTGATGTGGACCGGCTTCAAGCTCGTCCGACACGCCGCCGGCGGGCTCCTCGACGAGGAGGATCCCGCGCTGCTGAACCGCCTGCTCCAGGCGCTCGGCCGACACGTCGGCCACGGCATCATCCGCATCCACCACCTGCGCGCGATCCGCGAGGGACGCTTCCACCACGTGGATGCGCACCTGGTGGTGCCGGAGTTCTGGTCGGTGGATCAGGCGCACGAGCTGGCCGAGAACCTGGCCGCCCAGGTCATCGCAGAGCTCGGGGTGGAGGCGGAGATTGCGTTCCACACAGACCCCTGCCACCGGGCGTACTGCGCGATGTGCGACCTCGACGACTGTCCCGTCCGGCGCGAGCCGTTTCGCTTGCGCCCGCCGCTCACGCTCGAGGAGGCCGTCCAGCCGGACATGCCGCCCCCTCACGCGTGATCTACTCCTCCTCGTGCCCAGGAGCCTGTCGGAAAATGGTCGCCCGTTCGGATCAGACGCCGCGCATTCGGTGTTCCACTTCGAGCGCCGGCTTCGCCGGCGCAGTCCGGTTTCTGGGGGAGGCTCGGAGGGGGTCGTCGAGGCCCCCTCCGATTGGAGGAGCTCACCATGGCGCGACTCAGTGACGTGATCGGGCCGCTCGGCCCGGACGCGCAGAAGACCCACGACAAGATCGTCGCGAAGCGCGGCGCCATTCGCGGTCCGTACGCCCCCCTCATGCATCACCCGGCGCTCGCCGAGCGCGTGGCCGATCTCGGCGAGTATCTGCGCTTCGAGGGCACGTTGCCGGGCGACATCCGAGAGCTGGCGATCCTGATGGCCGCCCGTGCGGTCGGCCAGCCGTTCGAGTGGGTGATGCACGCGCCCATCGCGCGGCAGGCCGGCCTGCCGGACGACGTGATCGAGCGCGTGCGGACGCGCCAGGATCTCTCGGCGCTGCCGCCGCGCTACGCCGACGCGGCCCGGCTCGTCCAGCACGTGCTCACGCGCGAGTCGGTGCCGCAGGCGCTCCAGGACCGGGTGCAGGGCGCGCTCGGCGTGACCGGCGTGATCGAGCTCGTGGTGCTCGCCGGCTACTACCCGCTGATCGCCGCGGTCCTGTTCTCCTTCGACGTGCCGCTTCCCGAGGGCACGCCGGCCCCGTTCTGAGCCGATGGCAGACGAGCTGCTGTCCAAGATCCGCGAGCGCGCCAGGCGGAACCTGTTCTGGCAGTTCCTGGGCATCGAGGTCGAGGACGCCAGGCCGGGCTGGGTGCGCCTCCGCGTGCGCGTGCGCGACGAGCTCCGGAACGCCGCGGGCGCGCCCGTGCACGGCGGCGTTCACAGCGCGCTGGTCGACGCAGCGGTCGGCGGCGCGCTCGGCACGCTCCAGGAGGCTTCCAACGGCGGGGTGGATCAGACCTCCCTCGATCTGAACGTGAGCTTCATCGGCGCCGCGCGCGCGGGCGACGTGTTCGCCGAGGGCCGCATCCTCCGTCGCGGCCGCACCATCGCCTTCGGCGAGGCCACCGTCACCGACGCCGCCGGCCAGCTCGTCGCCGCCGGCCGCGCCACGTACATGCTCCTGGCGTCCCGCCGGTCCGACGGCTAGCGCGTCCGAGGAGACTCCCACCCTCACCCTGGTCCTCTCACTCTGAGAGGGAGAGGGAACTCCAATCCCCTCTCCCCCTCGGGGGAGAGGGTCAGGGTGAGGGGGCCCGAGTTACATCAGCAGCCGGGCCAGCACAGCGTCGACCTGGCATTTGCGCCAGCCGTACGCCGTGACGCCGGCCACGCCGGGGCGGAGAAACTCGGCGTCGTAGGGATCGCGCATCAGCACCACGGCGAGCCGCCGTGCGTCGGCCTGAAGCGCGTCCAGCAACCGGCGGTTCGAGGCGTAGAGATGCGCGTCGTACAGAAAGAGGATGGTCGCGTCTGCCTCGCGCGCGGCTGCGCGCGCCCGCGCGATCTCGGCCTCTGCGGGCTCCACGCCCACGATCTCGACCTGCGGCTCGATGCCGTAGGGCGCCATCGCGTCCCGCGTGTACCCGGTCTCGTCCAGCATGGCGGGCTCGATCGTGATCCGGTCGGCCAGGGCCGAGAGGCGAGGGAAGACCACCGCGACGCGGCCGTTCAGGCTCTGGCGCCACCCCGCGTCCGCGGGCGTCAGGAACGTGGCGGCGCGCGTGGCCAGCGCCTTGGCCAGCGGCTCGCCGTCACGCTCGGGCCGCGGCTCGCCGCCGTCGAAGCGGGCTGCGCGGCGCTGCTGGAGCGCGTCGAGACGCGCGACGCTCCGCTCGAGGTCCGCCCGCGGCAGCGCGCGCGTGCGGTACGCATCGAGAAGCGCCGCGTGAGCCGCGCGCTGCGCGGCCTCGGTATGACAGACGAGCAGCAGATCGTGACCGGCGCGGGCGGCGTGGACGGTCGCCTCGCCGACGGGGCACAGCTCGGTCACCGCGCCCATCTCGAGATCGTCCGACACGATCACGCCGCGGTAGCCGACCTCGCGGCGCAGATACTCCTCGACGATGAGCCGGGAAAAGGTCGCGGGCGTCCGCTCGGCGGGATCGAGCCGCGGGTAGAGCGGATGCGAGGTCATGATGCAGTCGACCTCGGCGGCGATCGCGGCGAGGAACGGGGGCAGGTGCACGGCGTGCATCTCCGCCCAGTCCGATTCGATCACCGGCAGCCCGAGGTGCGCGTCGACGGGCGCGTGCCCCTTGCCGGGAAAGTGCTTGGCGCACGCGGACACCCCCGCCGACTGCAGGCCGCGGATCCGCGCGCTGCCGTACTGCGCCACCCGCGCCGGGTCCTTGCCGTAGGAGCGGATGCCGATGTTCGGGCTGTAGCGCTCGGTGAGCACGTCGAGCACCGGCGCGAAGTTCACGTCCACGCCGAGCCGCCTCAGCTCGCGGCCCTCGAACAGGCCCTGCCGGCCGACGAACGCGACCTCGCCCGCCGTGCCCGCGGCCAGGTTGTCGGGGAAGATCGTCACGCCGCGGCCGAGCATGATGATCCGACCGCCCTCGTGGTCGGTCGCGACGAGGAGCCGCCGGCCCAGCGCGCTCTCCAGCGTGTCCAGCAGGCGACGCAGCCGCTCCGGCGTCTCGAAGCTACGACGGTACAGCATGAGCCCGCCCGCGTGGGTCTCCCGGAACAGCCGGAGATCCGAGTCCGTCGCATCGGGGCCCGGCAGGCCGAACATCAGACGCCCGCCGACCATCTCCTCGAGCGTCATCGCCCGCGCGGGATCACGAGTACAGCAGGTACGGCGCGCGCGCCCGGCGGAAGCGCGCCAGGGCCGGCTGCCACGACGCTTCCAGGCGGCCGAGCGGCACGCCGCGCTCGATGCTCCGGCGGATGCCGGCGCCGCCGCACAGGAGGTCGAGCGGCCAGCGCCGGCGCTCGAACTCGTAGGGCGGCCGGCGCCACGCGAATCGGCGCGGCGCCTGCCGTCGCGCCTCGCTGATGATCGCCAGATAGGTGAGGAAGGGCCTGAAGCGGTCGGTGTCGGTCACGTGCACCTGCACGCCGTGGCACAGCCGACCCTTCCACTTGTGGAACGCGGGCTCGAACGCCGCGGGCCGGAAGGCGACGCCGGGGAGCCGCGCGCGGTCGAGCGCCTCCGCGAGACGCCGGCCGTCGAGGAACGGCGCGCCCAGGAGCTCGAACGGGCGCGTGGTGCCCCGGCCTTCCGAGAGATTGGTCCCCTCGATCAGGCAGCCGCCGGGGTAGACGCGGGCGGTGTCGGGCGTCGGCATGTTGGGCGAGGGCGCGACCCACGGCAGGCCGGTGTCCTCCCACCGCATGGCGCGCCGCCACCCCTGCATCGGCACCACCGTGAGGTCGCAGCCGAGCGCGTGCTCCTGGTTGAGATAGGCGGCGAGCTCGGCGATCGTCATCCCGTGGCGGATGGCGAGAGGGAAGAGCCCCACGAACGAGGCGAAGCGCGGGTCGGCGACATTGCCCTCCGTGTCCACGCCACCGAGCGGATTGGGCCGGTCCAGCACGACGACGGGAATGCCGGCGCGCCCGCAGGCCTGCATGGCGAGCGCCATCGTCCACACGAACGTATAGTATCGCGAGCCCACGTCCTGCAAGTCGACGACGAGCGCGTCGATGCCGCGGAGCGTGGCGGGCGTCGGCGCGAGCCGCGGACCGTACAGGCTCCAGATGCGCAACCCGGTGCGCGGCTCGCGCTGGGAGGCGATCGAGGCGTGGTCCTGGGCGGCACCGGCCAGTCCGTGCTCGGGCGCGAACAGAGCCGCCAGCCTCACGCCGCGCAGCTCGCGCAGCACGTCCGCCGCGTGAGCGAGCCGGCCGGTGACCGAGGCCTGGTGGCAGAGGAGACCGACGCGGCGGCCTCGGAGAAGCGTCGGCAGCCGGTCCGCGAGCACGTCGAGGCCGGCGCGAACGGGCGCCATGGACCTCTATAGTAGGTGCGCGCTCGCTGCAACGGAAATGCTAAGCTCGCCCCACTCTCCGGCGATGACGACCTCGTCGAGCGGACCCGCCGATCTGTCCGGCCAGGTGGCGCTGGTGACGGGCGCCGGACGGGGGATCGGACGCGCCATCGCCGTCGGGCTGGCCGCGGCCGGCGCCGACGTGGCCGCCCTGGATGTCACCGCACCCGGGGAGACCGGCCGGTTGATCGAGGGCGCGAAGCGCCGCGCGTTGCCCGTGACGGCCGATGTGTCGTCCCGCCCGGCGGTGGAGGCCGCGCTCGCCGCCGACGGGGTTCATCCAGCTCAGCTCCCCGGTATACGAGCGGACCGTGATCCTCCCGCCGGTCCCGTATCCGCCGGTCGCGACGGCGTCGCCCTGGGCCTCGTCCAGGATCACGTCCCCCGCCGCTTCGATGGTCACGCGTCCTCCAGTCCCGCCGGCATTCGCCGCGTTGGCCTGCACGGCCAGGCCAGTGGCGCTCACCCCACCTGTCGTGGACTTGATGGTGATGTAGGCGCCGAATGCGGTCGAGATCGTCTGATTCCCGTGCACCACGAACGGAGCGGTGGCTGCCCCGATGAGCTTGATGTCACCCGCCGCGAACAGGTCGGCCAGGCGCAGCATCGCACCCCGCCCGACTGCGCGGTGTCCACGTTGGTCTCACCGTTGTGGACCCCGGACGTGTCGACCGTGAGAGGACCACCGGACCAGACCTCCACGCAGGCGGGCGCGTCGAGGGGCTTGTCGAGTCGGTTGGGGAAATGACAGCGGTTCTTGCCGGGCTTTTCATGGCCCGGTCCAGTCGAGGACACGATTCCCTGGATGAGCACCTGGCACCCGCCCTCCGGATGCACGAGATCGGCACCGGGATCGAGCCCCTTACTGACGACCTTCCCCTTGTCGCCGACCGTGAGGGTACACTCGCTCAGGATCGTGATGGGGCCGCCGCGGGCGACCGTGGTCGTCCCTTCGGACGTCACCTGGCCGTCGATGGTAGCGGCCAGCCCCGCAGCGATGACGATCTCGCCGCCGTGACACTTCGCGATCGAGGTCACCGGAGCGCCGGCCGCGACGGTCACGTTGCCCCCGGTCGCCAGCAGCGAGATATCGCCGCCGTGCCCTGCCGAGCAGGAGCCGCCGGACTGGTTCGACGTGACCCGCCCTCCCGTCGTTCCGTTGCCCTTGCGCGTGATGTCACCACCAGCGTTCACGGTGATGGTGGCGCCGGTCTCCGTGCCCTTCGAGACATCGCCGGACACCCGGCCGCGGTTGGTGACAGTCGGTACCTCCACGATGAAGTCGCCCAACACGTTGAGTGTGAGCGAGTTGCCGCCCGCTGCCGCCGGGACCGTGATGCTCCCGGTCCCCATCACCCGCAATGTTCCTTCGATGGCGAAGGGGCCCCCATGGATCGCATCGCTGGCGATGACCGGGCCGGTGATGCGGCACTCGCCGCCTACCACACTGCCGCCGAGCAGGGGGCACGAGATGAGCACCGACATCGGGTGTGATCGCGAAGAGAACCGCGAGCGAGATAAGGACCGCCAGCAACAGCCTGACGGACGCAAGGGGCATGGGCAACGTGAGCGAACCCGTGATCCTGCCAGCGGCTCCAGCCATCGTGCCCCCGATTCAACGAGTAAAAGCGGGCGTATCAAACGCAGCGAGGCAACGGCGCGGATGGTAGGGGATCGAGTTCCAGAACGTCAATTAGCCCTTGGTCTAATAGACCTTTGGGCAACACGGAGCGCTCGGTGAACTCTTCCGCCAAGGTCCAGCGCTGCTCCGCGAGTTCTTGCCGCATCAGATCTGGCACAGCCTGGACGAGCACGCCTGAATCGGACTCGAGTCGGTAGACTCTAGTCCAAGTCGCGACATGCGCGCCAGCCGAGAGCTCATGCTGCAGCCCGTTCAAGCTCGGGTCGTGCTTAAATCACCTCGAGCCATGACGAGGATCCGCTACGAGCGGCTGCCGACAGAACGGGCTAACCCGTCGATCGGCGAGCTGGACCGCGTGTCCCCCACGACCGTGGCAAGGTTGATGACCCGTGCCGATCACAAGGCCGTCCGAGCGGTCGCGCGCGCGGCGCCGATCATCGGGCGCGCGGTGCACTCGATCGCGAGCGTGCTCGCGGACGGTGGACGGCTCATCTTCGTCGGCGCCGGCACGAGCGGACGGCTCGGCGTGATCGAGGCGGCCGAATGCCCGCCCACCTTCGGCACGCCCGCGTCCCTCGTGCAGGCGGTGATCGCCGGCGGCCGGCGCGCGGTGTTCCGCTCGGTGGAAGGCGCCGAGGACGATGGCCCGGCCGGGGCCCGGGAGATCCGGCGCCGCGCGCGGGCCGGGGACGTCGTCGTCGGGATCGCCGCCAGCGGTGTCACGCCGTTCGTGCTCGCCGCGCTCCGCGAGGCGCGGCGGCGGCGGGCGCTCCCGATCCTGGTGACCTGCAATCCGCGCGTGCCGGCGGGCGCCGCGCGCCTCGTGATCCGGCTCGCGGTCGGCCCGGAGGTGATCGCGGGCTCGACGCGGCTGTCGGCCGGCACCGCCACCAAGCTCGCGCTGAACGTGCTCACCACGGCAGTGTTCGCGCGACTGGGCAAGGTCTACGGCAACCGGATGGTGGACCTGCGGCCGCGCTCGGTCAAGCTGCGGGCGCGCGCGGTGAGGCTCGTGCGCGAGCTCGGGGCGGTGAGCGAGCGAGACGCCCAGCGGCTACTCCGAGCGGCGGGCGGCAGCGCGAAGCTCGCGATCGCCATGGCGCGACTCGGGACCGACGCGGCGACGGCCCGGCGTCGTCTGCAAAACGCCGCGGGATCGCTCAGACAGGTGCTCGAGAGGAGGGGGCGGAGAGCTGTAGGGTCAGATCCGCGAACGTATGCCCGTCGTCGTTGTGGGGGCCCCTCACCCTGGCCCTCTCCCTAGAGGGGAGAGGGTTCTGCGGCAGATCAGTACAGTGGGCCCCGCGGATCGTCCCATCCGTGCCGGTAGGGGATCCAGACCCAGTGATACGGGCGGTGGATTCCGTCGCCGCGCAGCACGTACATGCCGGTCCGGTAGTGGACCACCGTGCGCACCGGCGGCGGCGGGGGCGGCACGCGCCGCGGGTAGTATGCCGGCTGCGCGGGCTTGGGCGGTGGATAGTACGCGGGTTGCAGGACGGGAACGGGGACGGGCCGCTCGACCACGACCGGCGCAGCCGCCTGGGCGACCGGCGGAAACAGCAGCGGGCCGACGAGCTGGCTGAAGACCGCGAACGAGGCGAGACCGAGGGCGACGTTGGTGGCGGTGCTGCCGGCGTGGGCGGCCGGCGCAGCCACGCCGATCATCAGGGCGACTACCAGGGCCAGGGCAATCAGTCGACGCATGGGGCTTACCTCCTCGCGCCCTATGACGCCGCCGGGGGCAGTCACATTTACGCCGTCCCCCGGCCGCGGGCTCAGGAGTGGCTGGGCCCGGCGGTGTCCTCGGCGCGGACCGGCGTCCGGCCTTTGAGGAAGTCGAAATCCACGCCCTCGTGCGCCTGCAGCACGTGCTCCAGGAACAGTCTGCCGTATCCGCGCGTGAAGTGCGGCGCGCGAGGCTGCCAGCGGGCGCGCCGGCGTGCCAGCTCGTCGTCGGGCACGCGCAGCGTGAGTCGCCGGTTGGGCACGTCGAGCTCGATCTCGTCGCCGTTGTGGACGAGGGCCAGCGGCCCGCCGACCTCCGCCTCGGGCGAGACGTGGAGCACGACGGTGCCGTAGGAGGTGCCGCTCATCCGCGCATCCGAGATCCGCACCATGTCCTTGACGCCCTTCTTCAGGAGCCGCTGCGGGATCGGCGCCGCGCCCCACTCCGGCATGCCGGGCGCCCCCCTGGGGCCGACCCGCTTGAGCACGAGGACGGAGGTCTCGTCCACCGGCAGGTTCGGATCGTCGATCCGCGCGTGGAGATCGGCGTGGTCCTCGAAGACCACCGCGCGGCCGCGGTGGGTCAGGAGGTGAGGGGAAGCCGCCGACTGCTTGAGCACGGCGCCGTTCGGGCAGAGATTACCGGTGAGGATCACGGTGCCGCCTTCGCTCGAGATCGGCATCGTCAGCGAGCGGATCACATCCTCGTTCGAGTTGCGGGCGCCGCTCACGTTGTCCGCCATCGTCTTCCCCGTCACGGTCAGCGCGTCCCCGTGGAGCAGCGGCAGCAGTTCCTTCAGCACCACCGGCAGGCCGCCGGCGTAGAAGAAGTCCTCCATCAGGTACTTGCCGGAGGGCTTCACGTTGACCAGGAACGGCGTGGTGCGGGAGAGCTCGTCGAAGCGCTGGAGCGGCAGCGTGAGGCCGGCGCGCCCGGCGATCGCCACGAGGTGGATGATCGCGTTCGTGGAGCCGCCGATCGCCATGTCCGCGCGGATCGCGTTGTCGAAGGCGTGGGCGGTCAGGATCCTCGACGGCCTGAGATCCTCGCGCACCATCTGCATCACGCGGCGGCCGGTCATCTCGGCCAGCGCGAGGCGGCGCGAGTCCGCGGCGGGGATCGCCGCATTCCCGGGCAGCGTCATGCCGAGCGCCTCGGCCATCGACGCCATGGTGGACGCCGTCCCCATGACCATGCAGTGCCCGGCAGAGCGCGACATGCACGACTCCATCTCGCACCACTCCTCCTCCGAGAGCCGCCCCGCGCGCCGCTCGGCCCAGTACCGCCAGGCGTCCGTCCCCGAGCCCAGCTCCTCCTGCCCCCACTTGCCGCGCAGCATGGGACCACCGGTGACGACGATGGCCGGGACATCCGCGGAGGCGGCGCCCATCAGCATGGCAGGCGTGGTCTTGTCGCAGCCGGACAGCAGCACGACACCATCGAGCGGGTAGGCGCGGATGCACTCCTCCACGTCCATCGCCATGAGGTTGCGGAAGAGCATCGTGGTGGGCTTCATCAGGACCTCGCCGAGCGAGATCGTCGGGAACTCCAGCGGGAATCCCCCGGCCGAGAGCACGCCGCGCTTGACCGCCTCCGCGACCTGCCGCAGATGCGCGTTGCAGTTCGTGAGCTCGGACCAGGAGTTGGCGATGCCGATCACCGGCCGGCCATCGAACATCGTGTCGCTGAAGCCCTCGGCCTTGATCCAGGAGCGGTGCACGAAGCCGTCGAGGTCGTCGCGGCCGAACCAGTTGCGGCTACGAAGCGAATGCGTGGTCATGGAATTCCTCCGACGGGAAGTGGGGTGCGAGCGCTCATCAGTATTAGCCTCGGCATCATAGCACCCGATGAGCTGGCGGGCCTGGGCCGCGGAGGCGGCCAGCGGCTTCGCGACGAGCACGTGCTTGCCGGCGCCGAGCGCGGCCATCGCCAGCTCGAAGTGGGTCGACACCGGAGTCGCAATCACCACCGCGCCGACGCGTGGATCCGCGATCAGATCACACCAGGTGGTGGTGGTCCGGATGGAGGGATAGCGAGGCTGCGCCAGCGCCAGGCGTTCCTTCGAGAGATCGCTGACGGCCAGCACCTGGCCGCCCGGCGTCTCCGAGAGATTGCGGACCAGATTCGGTCCCCAGTAGCCGTATCCGATGACGCCGGCGCGGATCATGGTGGCCCTGGATTCTGACCCAGGACGGCCGTCCCAGGCAACAGTCTTGCCCTCGGTCGGGCGGAAGCCCGATCGCGCCGGGCCGATGTGCTAAGCTCGTGCCGCCACGGGCCATGGGCCGCGCGCGCGTCATTCCGATCCTTCTGCGCTTCTTCGTCGTCACCCTGCCAGTGTGGGCGGTGGAGCCGTCGGTCGTCATCAGCCCGGGCTATCATGATCCGTAGCGAAGCACGGCCACGGACGCGGAGCGAACGCACAGGGACAGGAGACCCGAGATGAGGCTGCAGGGCAAGGTAGCGGTCGTGACGGGCGGCGGATCGGGCATCGGCGAGGGCATCGCGATGTGCATGGCGCGCGAGGGCGCGGATGTCGCGATCCCGGACATCCAGGAGGGCAACGCGCAGCACGTCGCGCGGGAGGTGGAGAAGCTCGGGCGGAAGGCGCTGGCCATGCGGTGCGATGTCACCCGAACCGCCGACGTCCAGGCCTCGCTCGACCGCGTCCGCGCGGCGCTGGGCCGGATCGACGTCCTGGTGAACAACGCCGGCATGGCCTCGGCGCCCGGGATGCCCTTCACGAACAACAGCGAAGAGGACTGGGACCGGACCTACGCGGTCAATCTGAAGTCGGTGTTCCTGTGCTGCAAGGCCATCGCGCCGCACTTCATCGAGCGCCGCAGCGGCCGTATCATCAATATCGCGTCGATCGCCGGGCCGCTGGCCGCGCTCACCATGCCACCCTACTCGGTGGCCAAGGGCGGGGTCATCACGTTCACCCGCGTGATCGCCAAGGAGCTGGCGCCCTACGGCATCACCGTGAACGCCATCTGCCCGGGCGTGCTGTGGACGGCCTTCTGGGAGGGACTGGCCAAGTACATCGCCGACACCAATCCCGCCTTCAAGGGGATGAGCCCCCGGCAGGTGTTCGACAAGCGGGTGAGCGACGTCATCCCGATGAAGCGCGAGCAGACGCCGGAGGACATCGGCTGGGCCGCGGTCTTCCTGGCTTCCGACCAGGCCCGCAACATCACCGGCCAGGCGCTGAACGTGGACGGCGGATCGGTCATGCACTAGCCAATCGGAGGGGGCCGCCGAGGCCCCCTCCGAGGCCTCCCCCAGAAAGAGATTGCGCCGGCGGAGCCGGCGCTCGAAGCGGAACATCGAACACGTGCGGATCGACTTGCCAGTACGGCGAATAGTCGGACACACTGCCAGTGTGGATAGGCTCTTTCGCTCCCGGGCCGAGGCGCCAGGCGAGGGGCGGATGGCACAGATGCGGCTGGGCGTGATCGCCCTCCTCCTGGTGGTGTCGGCGCCCGCGGCGTTCGCGCAAGCGGCGCAGGAGGCCAGGGCGGCGACGGAGGTCATCATGCAGCAGCTCGAGGCGTTTCGCCGCGAGGACTACGACACCGCGTACACCTTCGCCTCCGAGGAGATCCGCGCGCTGTTCGACCGGCAGGCGTTCGAGCGCATGGTCAAGAGCGGGTACCCGGAGATCGCGCGCTCGACCGCGGCGCTCGTCGGGCAAACGGAGACGGCGCCCGACGGTCACGTGTACATTCGCCTGAGGATCCGCGGCAGCAACGGCAACAGCATCGAGGCGCTGTACGACATGGTGTGGGAGGACGGGCGCTGGCGCATCAATGGGGTCGCCACCAGGCCCGCCGCCGGGCTCGTCTCCCATGCGCTCCCTCGCGGGAGAGGGTAGGCTGAGGGGAGAGCTCATGGACTTCGATTTCACATCCGAGCAACAGACATTCAGGCGCCAGGTGCGCGAGTGGCTCACCCGCCACGTGCCCGCGGACCTGAAAGGGCGCGGCTTCGCCTCGACCCGTGCCGATCGCGAGCAGGTCGAGCGCCTGCGGGGCTGGCAGCGCGAGCTGCACAAGGCCGGCTACGTCGGCATCGACTGGCCGCACGAGTACGGCGGGCGCGGGGCGTCGCTCGTCGAGCAGATCATCCTGTACGAGGAGATGTCGCGCAGCGAGGCGCCGCAGCCGTTGAACCGCGGCGGCCTGTCGATGCTCGGGCCGACGCTGATGGAGCACGGCACGCCCGTCCAGCGCGAGCGGCACCTGGCGAAGATCCTCACCGCCGACGAGATCTGGTGCCAGGGATTCTCGGAGCCGAACGCGGGCAGCGATCTGGCCAATCTGCAGACGCGCGCCGCGCTGGACGGCGACCACTACGTGCTCAACGGCCAGAAGGTCTGGACCAGCATGGCGCACGTGTCCGAGTGGGGCTTCTTCCTAGTGCGGACCGATCCCGCGGCGCCGAAGCACAAGGGCATCACGTTCCTCCTCGTGGACATGAAGACGCCCGGCATCACGCTCCGGCCGCTTCGGCAGATCACCGGCGAGGCCGAGTTCAACGAGGTGTTCCTCGAGAACGTGCGGGTGCCGGCCAGCAACGTGGTCGGCAAGGTGAACGAAGGCTGGAAGGTCGCGATCACGACGCTCGCGCAGGAGCGGGATGTGCTGACCATGATCCGTCACATCAGCCTGCGGACCGCGCTCGAGCGGCTGATCGGGCTGGCCCGGCGCACGAAGAAGAACGGGCACACCGCGGCCGACGACCCGGTGTTGCGGCAGAAGATCGCCAAGCTCTGCACGGACGAGCGCATCCTGCAGCTCAACGGCTACCGGAGCCTCACCAGGATCCTGAAGGGACAGCCGCCCGGCCCCGAGGGCTCCACCTCGAAGCTCTTCTGGAGCGAGGTGGACCAGGAGCTCGCCGAGATCGCCACTCAGGTGATCGGGCCCTATTCGCAGATCTCGGGCTCGAGCCAATGGGCGCCGGACGAGGGACAGTGGGAGTTCTATTGCCTGCTCGCGCGGGGGAGCGGAATCCGCGCCGGCACCTCCGAGATCCTCCGCAACATCCTGGGCGAGCGGGTGCTCGGCCTGCCGAAAGACTGAGAGCCGACATGGCGAACGACGAGCTGCTGTACGAGGTGAAGGACCGCGTGGCCACGCTCACGCTCAACCGCGCCGACAAGCTGAACGCGTTCACCGGCCCCATGATCGACCGCTGGGCGGCGTCGCTGACGGAGGCGCAGCGTGACCCCGACGTCAACGTGGTGGTGGTCACCGGCGCCGGCCGGGCGTTCTGCTCGGGCGGCGATGTGGCGCGCATGGACCAGGGCGAGCCCACCCCGCTCGATCACAAGAACATGCTGTGGGAGAACATCCACCGGGTGCCGAAGGCGCTCGACGCCATGGACAAGCCGGTGATCGCGATGATCAACGGGCTCGCGGTCGGCGCCGGGATGGGCATGGCCGTGATGTGCGACGTGCGCATCGCCTCCAGCGAGGCGCGCTTCTCGACCGGCTACGTGCGCGTGGGGCTCGTGCCGGGAGATGGCGACACGTATTTCCTGCCGCGCCTGGTCGGGACGGCGAAGGCGCTCGAGCTGCTCTGGACGGCGGACTTCGTCGACGCCGCCGAGGCCGAGCGTCTCGGCATCGTCAACCGCGTGGTGCCCGCCGAGACGCTGGCGGAGGAGACCTACGCGCTCGCCCGCCGGATCGCGGACGGGCCGCAGATCCCCATCCGGATGATCAAGCGGCTGGTGTATCAGTCCCTGCGGCTCGACTTGCGGACTCACCTCGATCTCGTGTCGTCCCACATGGCGGTGGTACGTCCGACCGAGGATCATCGGGAAGGCGTGCGCGCGTTCAAGGAGAAGCGCCCGGCGAAGTTCAAGGGGCGCTGAGCGAGAGCCGCTGGATCCCGCGCGTCAGACCGGCTGGACGCCGGCGCGATGGCGCTGAGCGAGCGCCTGGTAGGCTTCCGGGTTGATCTTGACCCACCGCTCGGCCGCGGTGCCGGCGAGCGGCCCCTTCACCTTGCACGGCGCGCCCAGCGCCAGCATCCCCCCGGGAATCTCCGTTCCGGGCGTCACCAGCGACCCCGCGGCGATCATGGCCCGCGCGCCGATCCTGGCGCCGTCCAGCACCGTCGTGCTGTTGCCGACCAGCGCTTCCTCGCCGATGTCGGCGCCGTGAATCAGGCAGAGGTGAGCCACCGTGGCGCCCGGCCCGATCTCCACGCCGTGAGCCGGCGTCACGTGGAGCACGGCGCAGTCCTGCACGTTCGCGCCGCGCCGGATCATGATCGGCGAGAAGTCAGCGCGCACCACCGCGTTGTACCAGACCGACGCGTTCTCCTCGATCGTCACGTCGCCGATGATCGCCGCCGTGGGCGCGATGAACGCGGTCGGATGCACGCGCGGAGACTTGCCTTCGAACGAGAAGAACGGCATCGGACGCTCCTTGCCTCAAGAGTGGTTGGCGCGCATCCGATATTGCCCGCGCGCGGTGGACAAGGCAAGGGGGGCGAGCGTATCCTCCGGTCATGAGGACTCCGAAGATCGCAGCGGTCGCGACCGCGGTGCCGCGATACCGCTGGGACCAGGCGGCGCTGCTTTGGCTGTCCGGCTACGACGGCCAGCGCGCCAACTTCTTCGCCAACAGCGACATCGAATCGCGCTACCTCTACCTCGACCCGGAGACGTTCACGCCCGACGAGAGCGTCGACGAGCTCAACGATCGCTTCCAGCGCGGTGTGGTCGAGATCGGCGCCCAGGCCGTGCGCCAGGTGCTGGAGCGCGCCGCTTGGGATCCCCGCGATATCGATTTCCTGGCCACCACGACCTGCACCGGACGCTTGTGTCCGAGTCTCGACGCGCATCTGATCCGGGAGCTCGGACTCAAGCCGTCGGTCCAGCGCGTCCACGTCGGTGACACGGGGTGCGCGAGCGCGATGGTGGCGCTCCAGCAGGCGTACAACCACGTGCGCGCGTTCCCCGACCACCGCGTGGTGATGGTCGCGGTGGAGCTCTGCTCGGCCGCCTACTTCGACGACGATCGGCTCGAGAGCGCGGTGGCCCACGCCATCTTCGCCGATGGCGCGGGGGCCATCGCGATCAGCGCGGACGCGGACGGCCCCAGCATCGTGGAGCATCGGACGCTGTTCCGTCCCGAGCATCTGCCCGCGATGGGCTTCGAGTATCCGGGCGGACGCCCGCGCGTCGTGCTCTCGAAGGAGGTGCGGCGGATCGGCGCCGGCATGATGAAGGAGATGGCGGACCTCCTGATGGCCTCGCAGGGCTTGAAACCCGACGACATCCGCCACTGGGTTCTGCACTCGGCGGGCCGACGGGTGATCGAGCAGGCGCGCAAGCTGATGGACCTCGGGGAGGAGCAGGTCGCGCACTCGCGCCGGGTCCTCCGCTCTTTCGGCAACATGTCGTCCGCCACGGTCGTGTTCGTCCTGCACGAGCTCTGGCTCGCGCGTCAGGCGGTGCCGGGCGACTGGGGGCTGATGATCGCGCTCGGACCCGGTTTTGCCGCGGAGGGCGCGCTCCTGCGCTGGTAGTCATGGGACTCCGCGGGCCTCTCGAGCGGGCGGAGCACGCGGTGGAAATGCTCGACCGCCCCGCGCCGTTGGCCGACCTCACGCAGTGCCTCGCCGATGTCGCCCGACTCAACGCGATGTTCGGGGGCACGCGCATCACGCTCCTCGAAGTCAAGCGGCTGATCGCGAGTGTTCCGGCGGGCCGCGCCGTCACCGTTCTGGACGTGGGCACGGGCGGCGGGGACATTCCGCGCGCCCTGGTGCGCTGGGCGCGTCGCGCGGGGCGCTCGATCCGGGTGTTCGCGCTCGATCGCGATCCGCAGACGCTCGAGATCGCGGCCCGTCGGCTGGTGGCCTATCCGGAGATCGTGCTCGTCCGCGGCGACGCGGTTGCGCTGCCGGTGCGACCGGCGTCGATCGACGTGGTCCTGTCGGCGCTGACGCTCCACCACCTCCAGCCGGAGCAGGCCGTCGAGCATCTGGCGGAGATGGACGCCGCCGCCCGGCTCGGCTTCGTGCTGAACGATCTGATCCGCAGCCGCCTCGCGTACGCGGCCGTGTGGGTGGCCACGCGGCTCTTCACGCGAAACCGCATGTCGCGCCACGACGGCCCGCTCTCGGTGCGGCGCGCCTACGTGCCGGCCGAGGTCAGGCAGCTGTGCGAGAAGGCCGGGCTGTTCGACGCGCGCCTCCGTGTCCATGGTCCGCTCATGCGGCAGTGTGCGGTGCGCAGGAAGCGGCCGGGGCGACCGGGATGAGCCGCGTCGACGTGGTGGTGGTGGGGGCGGGACCGGCGGGCGCCGCGGTCGCGATCCTGCTGGCGGAGCGGGGCTGGTCGCTCGTGCTGCTGGACAGGGCCGAGCTGCCGCGTCAAAAGATCTGCGGCGAGTATCTCTCGCCCGAGACCGCCCGCGTGCTGGACCGGCTCGGCGTGCTGAAGGAGGTCGACGCCGCCGGCGCGCAGCCGCTGCGCGGAATGCGCATCGTGGCGCCTGATGGCACCACGCTGAGCGCCTGCTATCCGACCGCGGGGCCCTGGCGGGGCTACCGCGATCACGCGCTGGCGCTTCCGCGCGAGATCTTCGACGCCGTCCTGCTCGAGCGCGCGCGGAGCCTGCCGCTGGAGCTCCGCGAGCGCCACCGCGTCACCGAGCTCAAGGTCGACGGCGACCTCGTCATCGGAGTCCGCGGACAGGATGCCACCGGGCGCCCGTTCGAGATCGACAGCCGGCTCGTCGTCGGCGCGGACGGCCGCGCCTCCGCGGTGGCGCACTCGCTCGGGCTCGTGCGACCGCATGGCCTGAAGCGCCTGGCGCTGATCCAGGATGTCCAGGGGCTCGACGGGTTCGAGCAGATGGGCGAGATCTACGTCGACCCGCCGGACTACTCGATCCTGAACCCCGTCGCGCCCGGCGTGGTCAACCTGAGCGTGGTGGTGCCGCTCTCGCATGCCAAGCCGTATCGCGGCCGGATGGAGACGTTCTTCCACGCCCGCCTGAAGCAACTGCGGTTCGTCGCCCCGCGGGTGCGCGGCATGCGCCCGCAGGGGCCGTTGCTGGCGATGGGGCCGCTCGCGTACCGGGTGGATGAGCCGACCCAGGGCGGCGTGCTCCTGGTCGGCGATGCGGCGGGCTTCTACGATCCATTCACGGGCGAGGGGCTGTTCACCGCTCTGCGCTCGGCCGAGCTGCTCGCCGAGACGGCGCACGCGGCCCTGGAGCGCGGCGACCTCACCCAGCGCGCGCTCAAGGTGTACGCCGAGGCGCGCCGGCGCGTGTTCCGGGACAAGGAGCGCATCACGCGCGCCATCCAGTTCATCATCGCCCGGCGGCGGCTGGCCAATTTCACCGCCCATCTGCTCGCGCGGCGGCCCGCGCTGCTGGACGCGCTCATGGGCGTGATCGGCGACTTCGCGCCTCCGCGCGAGCTGCTGCGCGCCTCGACGCTGCGCGGGCTGCTCCGCGCCTGATCCTCTGGGCCCGACGTCCGAGCCCCCGCGCAGGCCCTCCCGCGCCATGCTCGACCGGCTCGTCCGCGCGATTGTGCTCGTCGCCGTGCTTGGCATCGTCGGTGGCTGCTTTCCCGCGTCGCGACCGCAGCGCGTCGACACCATCAGCAGCATCACCGGACGCTGGGTCGGCGAGCTGGCGGACCGGGGCGGGGCTTATCCGATCACGATCACGCTCCGCGAGGACGGCACCTGGGAAGGCGTCTCCCTCGGCCAGCGCTTCCACGGAGTCACGAAGCTCGTGGACGGCAAGCTCCACCTCACCAACCTGGTCACGGGCGTCGGCACCACCTATACGCTCTTCGAGTCAGACGGCCAGCTCGTGCTCAGAGGCCTCCGAGACGACGGCTTCGTGGCCGGCCGGCTGAAGCCTGTACCGTAGCGGCGACACCCGAGTCACCCTCACCCTGACGGTGGTTCGCTCGGAGTCGGTCCGACCAGTCCGCGGCGCTGGTCACTCGGCCACGACCGTTCGAGGTTCCGCTTCGAGCGCCGGCGAACCCGGCGCAACTCTTTCTGGAGGGATTCGCTAGCGCGCCCGCGCCAGGCGTCGCTTCCTGGCCGGTGTCGCGGGCTCTGACTGGCTCTCGGGAGCCGGGAACTCGGACTGCAGGAGGGGGATGTTCGCCTCGCGCAACGGGAGGCCGACGTGATCGCGGATCCAGCGGCCGTCCCACCACTCCACGGGCGTGACCGAGATACCGTTGATCAGCACCTCGAAGTGCAGATGATCGCCGACGGCCAGCCCGGTCGTCCCGGTGCGGCCGAGCTCTTGACCCTTCTTCACCGCCTCGCCGTCCTTGACCGCAATGGACGAGAGGTGCCCGTAGAGCGTCTGCAGCCCCAGGCCGTGATCCACCACGACCGTGTTGCCGTAGATCGTGAGCGGCGCCGCGAACACCACGACCCCTGAGTTGGCGGCCGGCGCCGGGCTGTGCTTCACCGAGGCCAAGTCATAGCCGAGGTGCACCTGCGTGTCCACTTCCTTGCCGTTGTAGCGATAGGACCGCGTCTCGGCGAAGTTCGAGAACACCTTCGTGTTGCGCGGCTGGACGAAGGCCCCTTCCCAGAGGGGCCGGGGCTGGGTCCGCCCGCCGAGCTGCCGCTTGGCCAGCTCGGCCTCGCGCCGCTTGTCGCGGTTCACCGTGAGGAAGCCGGCCAGGAGCTGATCCGGCGGGATCTGCCCCCGCTCGGGCAAGAGCTCCGAGACCTTGCTGACGAGGAAGCGCTCCGTCAGCTCGATCGTATCGGTCGGGAATCGTCGCGGCTTCATCTCCGCGGGCACCGGGCGCGTGATCGCGTTGCCGGCCTCGTCCTCGGCCGACGCGTTGACGGGCAGGTTCGCGGGCAGGTTCCAGGGGATCGCGAACAGGGCGGTGGCGAGGCCGCCCTCGGGATCGCCGACCGGGAACGCCGGGAAAAACTCTTCCCCCACCTTGACGCCGAGGCGCGCGGCGCCCTTCGCGCGCATCGCGGCCAGCCCGCCGCCGCCCTGATGGATGTAGCGGGTGGCCGCGAGCACCTCCAGCGAGGGCGGCGTGAGGTCGATCGTGACCGGTACGCTCAGGATCACCTGCTCGTCGGTGCCGATCGGACGCCAGTACCCGTCGCGCGCGCGTACCTCGATGGTGGCCGCACCCTCCCGGAGGCCGAGCTCCCGACCCCCGACGGTGAGCTGGACGCGCTGCTCGTTGGCGGGCGTGCCCGAGAAGGACTGCTGGGCCAGCGGGACGCGGCTGGCGCCTTGCGCCACCCGGATCTCCACCGACTGGACGCCCCCGCGGGCCGCGCGCAGGTCGAGCGTGAGCGGGGTCTTGAGCCCCAGGTATTTCGGCGCCGGCGAGAACTGCGCGTGCACGCCGGGAACGCGCTGCCGCCACGCGAGGTACGAGACCGCGCCCACCACCAGGAGCGCCGGCAGCAAGAAGGCGACGATCCAGAGCTTCACGCGGGAGCGGGCCACCCGGCCATCATAGCAAGGGTCGGTCGCCCTGTCCTCGTAACTCGGTGATCGTAACTCGGTGATTTGACACCCCTACCCCCTTCCGATAGAGTGGGGCGGGTTTGTACCCAAAAGCACAACCATGTCGCGACTCGTCTGGCTGATTCCCCTCCTCCCGCTCCTCGGCACTGTCGTCAACGCCCTCTTCGGTCGCGCGCTCGGCAGCCGGGCGCACTGGATCGCCGTCCCCGCGCTCGGGGCCTCCTTCGTCGTCTCGTGCCTCGTCTTCGGCCGCGTCTGGCACGGCGAGACATGGACGGGCGATCTGTTCCCGTGGGTCATCGCCGGCCCGTTCAAGACCGCGCTGAGCGCGCAGGTCGACCACCTCTCGGCCGTGATGCTGCTGGTGGTGACCGGCGTCGGCTTTCTCATCCATGTCTACTCGGCCGGGTACATGCACGGCGATCCCGGCTACGCGCGCTTCTTCACCTACCTGAACCTGTTCGTGTTCTCGATGGTGATGCTGGTGCTGGCCGGCAACTTCCTCGTGCTGTACGTGTTCTGGGAAGCGGTCGGGCTGTGCTCGTACCTGCTCATCGGGTTCTGGTACGAGAAGAAGTCCGCGACGGACGCGGGCAAGAAGGCGTTCATCGTCAATCGCGTCGGCGATCTCGGGTTCGGCCTGGGCGTGATGCTGATCTGGACGACCTTCGGCACGCTGGACTACGGCGCGGTGTTCTCGCGCGCCGACGCCAGCGTGAGCACGGCGACCTACACGGCCATCGCGCTGCTCCTGTTCATGGGCGCCACCGGAAAGTCTGCGCAGATTCCGCTCTTCACCTGGCTCCCCGACGCCATGGAGGGCCCCACGCCCGTGTCCGCGCTCATCCACGCGGCCACGATGGTGACGGCCGGCGTCTACATGGTGGCGCGCTGCCACAAGCTCTTCGAGATGGCACCGCTCAGTCTCGAGGTGGTGGCGTGGATCGGCGGGCTGACGGCGCTCTTGGCGGCGACGATCGGGCTGGCCCAGACCGACATCAAGCGAGTGCTCGCGTATTCGACGATCAGCCAGCTCGGGTACATGTTCGCGGCGGTCGGCGTCGGTGCCTACGCGGCCGGGATCTTCCACCTGGTCACGCACGCCTTCTTCAAGGCGCTGCTGTTCCTCGCCGCCGGCAGCGTCATCCACGGCCTGCACGGCGAACAGGACATGCGCAAGATGGGCGGCCTGGCGCCGCGCATGCTCGTCACCACGGTCACGTTCCTGATCGGCGCCTTCGCGCTGTCGGGGGTGCCGCCGCTGGCGGGTTTCTTCTCGAAGGACGAGATCCTGGCCTCGGTATTCAACAGCGGGCATCAGGCGTTGTGGGCCATCCTGCTGATCGGCGCCTTTCTCACGGCGTTCTACACGTTCCGCGTGGTCTTCCTGACCTTCTTCGGAAATCCGCGCATTCCGCGCGAGGTCGCCCATCACGTGCACGAATCGCCGCGCGCCATGACGATGCCGCTGATCGTGCTGGCCGCGCTGACCGTGGTGGCCGGCGTGGTGGGAATCCCGTCCGAGCACGGCACCGCCTTCGCGCGCTTCCTGGCCCCGGTGCTGCCGCTCCACGAGGCGCCGCACAGCACGAGCCTGGCCTTCGCGCTGCTGGTGCTCTCGTCGGCCGTGGCCGTGAGCGGCGTGGTGGCCGCCTGGGTGGTCTACGGCCGGCGACCGGTCAGGGCGGACCGGATCGGCGTCGCCACCAACCCGATCCACGCGCTCGTTCTCAACAAGTACTACGTCGACGAGCTGTACGATGCGCTGATCGTGAAGCCGATCTTCGCCCTGTGGCGGTGGTGCGCCGCCATCGACCAGCACGTGATCGACGGCGCCGTCAACGGCGTGGCCCGGCTCGTGGTGGACTGGGCGCAGGGGCTGCGCCGGATCCAGACCGGCTATGTCATGAACTACGCGCTGTCCATGCTGCTGGGCGCGGTCGCCGTCGTCGCCTACCTCCTGACCCGAAGATGAACCAATGTGCCGCACGATGATCGCCGCGCCTCCCCGATGAGCGCCGAAGGCGCGAAGAGGCCGAACCGCAACGTGGCATCGTCCACGGACAGCGACTTAGAATGATCTTGTCACTGGTCACCTTCCTGCCGGTGCTGGGGGCCGTGCTGCTGTGCGCGATTCCGCGCGCCCGGGAGAGCTCGGTGAAGGCGACGGCGTTGGTCACCACGATCGTGACGTTCGCCGTGTCGCTGCCGCTCTTCCTGCGCTTCGACCTGAGCGTCGTCGACTACCAGTTCGTGGAGCAGCGGGCCTGGATGCCCTCGTTCGGCGTCTCCTACCATCTCGGTATCGACGGCATCAGCCTGCTGCTCGTGATGCTGACGACGTTCCTCATGCCGCTCGTGCTCCTCTCCTCGTGGCACGCCATCGAGGCGCGCTGGAAGGAGTTCGCGGTGACCATGCTGCTGCTGGAGACGGGCATGGTCGGGGTCTTCCTCGCGCTCGACCTGTTCCTGTTCTACATCTTCTGGGAGGCCATGCTGATCCCGATGTACCTGATCATCGGGATCTGGGGCGGCCCGAGCCGCGTGTATGCCGCGGTGAAGTTCATCCTGTACACGCTGGGCGGCTCCCTCCTGATGCTGGTGGCCATCCTGGCGCTCTACTTCCAGCATGGCGCCGCCACCGGCACCTACACCTTCGACGTGCCGGTGCTCGCGCAGTTCGTGCTGCCGGCGGGACTCGGGCAGAACTTGCTGTTCCTGGCGTTCGCGCTGGCGTTCGCGATCAAGGTGCCGATGTTCCCGTTCCATACGTGGTTGCCCGATGCGCACACGGAGGCGCCGACGGCCGGGAGCGTGATCCTGGCCGGCGTGCTCCTGAAGATGGGCACGTACGGGTTCCTTCGCTTCTGTCTGCCCCTCTTTCCCCACGCGAGCCTCACGTTCGCGCCGTGGATGTTCGCGCTGGCGGTGATCGGCATCATCTACGGCGCGTGGGTGTCCACCGTGCAGGCGGACCTCAAGCGGCTGGTGGCCTACTCGAGCGTCAGCCATCTGGGCTTCGTCGTGCTCGGCCTGTTCACGCTCACGCCGCAGGGGCTGGTCGGCGGCCTGATCCAGATGATCAGCCACGGGCTCAGCACCGGGGCGCTCTTCCTGATGGTCGGGATGATCTACGAGCGCCGGCACACCCGGCTCATCTCGGAGTTCGGCGGCCTGTGGGCGGTGATGCCGGCCTTCAGCGCCCTGTTCCTGATCGTCTCGCTGTCGTCGCTCGCGCTGCCGGGCCTCAACGGGTTCGTCGGCGAGTTCCTGATCCTGCTCGGCACCTTCCAGGTGCACCGGCTGGCCGCCGCGCTCGCCACCACGGGCATCATCTTCGCGGCCGTGTACATCCTGTGGATGTACCAGCGCGTCGCCCTCGGGCCGATCACGAACGAGGCCAACCGGCGGCTGCAGGACCTGTCGGGGCGCGAATGGGCCGTTCTGCTGCCGGTGCTCCTGTTCATCTTCTGGATCGGGATCCACCCCGCGACTTTCACGGGCCGGACCGAAGCGAGCGTGCAGGGCCTCATCACCCAGGTCCAGGTCAAGGCGGGAGCGACCGCCGCGCTGTTGGCGAAATGAGCGAACTCATCGTCTTCCCCGCGATCGACCTGCGGGCCATCGCCCCGGCTCTGGTGCTCACCGTGACGGGACTGGTGATCCTGCTGCTGGACCTGCTGCCGCCGGCGAACCGGAAAGAGCATTTGGGCTTCATCGGCCTGGCCGGGGTGGTCGCCTCTCTCGTGATCACGCTCTCGCTGTGGGGCAGTGACCTCCGCGCCTTCCGCGGCATGGTCGTGCTCGACAGCTACGCCCTGTTCTTCAACCTGCCCATCGGCTACGCGACCGGTCTCGTCCTCCTGCTGTCCCTCGACTATCTGCGCCGGTACGGCATCGAGGCGGGGGAATTCTACATCCTCGTCCTGTTCGCCGCCGTGGGCATGATGTTGATGGCCTCGGCGGGCGATCTGATCATGGTGTTCCTCGGCCTGGAAACCATGTCGCTGGCCCTGTACGTGATGACCGGCTTCTTCCGGAACCGCATCGAGTCGGGCGAAGCCTCGATGAAGTACTTCCTGCTCGGCGCCTTCGCCTCCGGCTTCTTCATCTACGGCATCAGCCTGATCTTCGGCGCGACCGGCACCACCAACCTCGAGAAGATTGCGGCCGCGATCACCGCCGGGGCCGGGCGGGACCCGCTGCTCGTCATCGGATTCGGGCTGCTCTTCGTCGGCTTCGGTTTCAAGATCGCGTCGGTGCCGTTCCACATGTGGGCCTCCGACGTGTACGAGGGGGCGCCGACCTCCGTCACCGCCTTCATCGCGACCGGTTCGAAGGCGGCCGCCTTCGCCGCGCTCCTGCGTGTGCTGCTGTCGGCCTTCAAGGCGGCGCCGGCGGACTGGACGATGCTGCTCTGGGTGCTGGCCGTGCTCAGCATGACGCTCGGCAACGTGGTGGCCATCGCGCAGCAGAATCTCAAGCGGATGCTCGCGTACTCCTCCATCGCGCACGTCGGCTACATGCTGGTGGGCGTCGTGGCCGGCGGCGCCTTCGGGTCGGCCAGCGTGCTGTTCTACGTGCTGGTGTACACGTTCACGACGGCGGGCGCGTTCGGGGTGATCCTGCTCCTCGAGCGGAACGGGCAGGAGGCAGTTCGCCTCGAGGACTTCGGGGGCCTCGCCACACGCCATCCGCTGATGGCGCTGACGCTCTCCATCTTCCTGCTCTCGCTGATCGGCATCCCGCCGACCGCGGGGTTCGTCGGCAAGTTCTACCTGTTCGGCGCCGCCGTCCGGGCCGGCTACATCTGGCTCGCCGTCCTCGGCGTGCTGAACTCGGCGATCGCCGCGTACTACTACCTGCGGCTCATCGTGTTCATGTACATGCGCGAGCCCGACGGGCCGCCGACCGTGCTCGTCCCCTCCGTGTCCGGCTGCCTGGCCCTGCTCGTGGCGCTCTGGGGCGTGGTCCAGCTCGGGATCCTGCCCGCCCCGCTGTTCGACCTCGCGCAGTCCGCCGTGCTCCCGCTGGTCAGGTAGCCCCTCACTCAGGTAGCCCCTCACCCTGCCCTCTCCCCAGAGGGGAGAGGGATCATCAGCTTCGGAGGGGGAGGATCATCGGCTTCAGAGGGTGAGGCCGCCGTCGAGGTAGAGCGTCTGTCCGGTCATGTAGTCCGAGGCCGGTGACGCCAGGTACAGGGCGAGGAGCCCGACCTCGCGCAGTCGGCCCTCGCGCAGCAGCGGCACCACGCGCCGGGAATGCTGGACGCGCTCGGCATAGCCCGCCTCGCCCGTGGTCACCGGATCCGGGAACAGCCCGGGCGCGATCGCGTTCACGTGAACGCAGGAGCTGGCCCACTCCAGGGCCAGCGCGCGCGTGAAACCGACGAGCGCGGTCTTGGCCGCCGAGTAGATGGTCAGGTCGGCGCCGCCGCGCGCCGACGCGAACGAGCCGATGTTGATCACCTTGCCGGAGCGCCGCGCGAGCATGTGGCCGCCGACCGCGCGGCTGCAGAGCAGCGTGGCCGTGAGGTTCACGTCGAGGATGAAGCGCAGCTCATCGTCCGTCAGCGGCGCCTGCCCGCCGGCCTCGGTTCCAGGCGCGAACACGAGGGGCTTGCGGATCGAGTCCCCGAGGTTGTTGACCAGGATGTCGAGCTTGCCGAAGTCGCGCAGGATCTGCGCCACCGCGCGCTCCACCTGTTCCGACTTGGTCACGTCGGCGACCAGGGGGACCACGCGCCGGCCCGACGCCTCGGCGATCTGCTTGGCCAGCGGCCCGGCGTAGCGGTCGGTCAAGCTGTTGATGACGACGTCGGCGCCGGCCTCGGCCAGGACCTGCGCGATGCCTTTGCCGATGCCGCGGCCGGCGCCGGTGACGAACGCCACCGTGCCGCTCAGATCGTATTCCGGGATGGTCATGTCACTCTCCTTGTCGACGAGGGTGCTCGCCCGCGAGGGAATCCGTACCGGAAGAGTAGCGCACCTCGGTCGCCGACATCTCCGCCGCGGGCGGGATTATCATGACCCGGTGCCCACTTCGCCGCCGCCGTCACGCCGTGACGCGCGTACGCCCTGGATCGTGCTCGGGGCAATCTGGGTCACGCTGGCCGTGGCCTTTGGCCTGTACTTCTCGTTTCCGGTGTTCTTCGTGGCGCTGCTGGACGAGTTCGGCTGGTCGCGGGGCGCGACCGCAGGGGCGTTCTCCCTCGCGTCCATGGTGCAGGGACTCCTCGCGCCGCTCATCGGCATGCTCGTGGACCGCGTCGGCCCGCGGCGGGTGGTGCTCGGCGGAGCGGCCGCGCTCGGCGGCTCGTACCTGCTGGCGAGCGGGATCGCATCGGTGTGGTCGCTCTATCTCGTCATCGGCGTGCTCTCAGCCGCCGGGGTGTGCGCGGTCGGATGGGTGCCGAGCGGCGCGCTCATCGCGCGCTGGTTCGCCGATCGGCGGGGCAGCGTCATGGGCGTGGCCTTCTCTGGCATGGGGGTGGGCGTGCTCGTGATGGGCCCGCTCGCCCAGTGGCTGATCGACGAGTGGGGCTGGCGCATGGCGTACCTCGTCCTCGGGGCCGGTACTCTCGCGGTGCTGGTCCCGCTCGTCTGGTTCGGCGTACGCGAGGCGCCGACCGCCAGCACCCTGCCGCGCCCCGGGGCGCCGGCAGCATCTGCGCCGTCCGACGCCGGGGCCGAGATCGGCGCCGCGCTCAGGACGCGCGCATTCTGGGCGCTCTTCTTCGCGTACCTCTGCACGCCGCTGGCGGTCTTCCCGGTGGTCACCCACCAGGTCGCGTTCGCCGTCGACCAGGGCTTTCCGCGCCTGTTCGTGGCCGGCATCTTCGGGTTGACGGGACTGATGTCGACGGTCGGCCGGATCATCTTCGGTGTCGCCGCGGACCGGATCGGGCGGGAAGCCTCGGCCACCGTTTCGTACGCCTGCACGGCGGCGGGCACGCTGTGCCTGCTCGCGCTCGAGACATGGCCGCATCCGGCGGCGCTCTACGGCTACGCCATCCTGTTCGGTCTCGGCTTCGGCGCCCGCGGCCCGATCATCACGGCGATGGCCTCGCACCTGTTCCACGGGCGCCGCTTCGGGGTCATCTACGGCATCCTGAGCGTCGGCAGCGGGGTCGGCGGCGCCGTCGGCCCGTGGTTCGGCGGCGCGATCCACGATCTCACCGGGAGCTATCGCGCCGCCTTCCTGATCGCCGTCGCATTCTGCGCCGCGGGCGCCGCCTGCTTCTGGCTGGCCCGCCCGCCTCGACGTCGCGACTGAGCGCGCCGATCTCTTGCGGCCGGGCGCCAGTTTCCCGCCGGGGACACTCGCGCATCGCGTATGCTGCCTGAGGGCGAACACATATGGCCGAGCGCTCCCTCGACTGGCTGCGGCAGGCGGAGGCGGATCTCCGTCACGCGCGTCACTCGCGGGACGATCGCGACTACAACTGGGCGGCGTTCGCCGCGCACCAGGCTGCGGAGAAGGCGATCAAGGCGGTCTTCCAGCGGCGCCACCTGGATGCCGGGGGCCACACGCTCAGCGTCCTGCTCGAGAACCTTCCGGCGGATGGACGGCCGGCGGAGGACTTGGTCGATCTCGCGAAGGAGCTCGACAAGCACTACATCCCGACGCGCTACCCGAATGGGTTCGAGCGCGGCGCTCCGGTCGACTTTTACACGACACGCGAAGCCGAGCAGGCGATCGCCAACGCGGAGGCCATCCTTGAATGGTGTCGTCGTCAAATCGGTGGATGAAGCGGCCGTCCATCGCGCGATGGATGCCTACGCCGGCCGGTTGCTGGGCGCGCATCCGGAGGTGGAGGAGATCGTCGTCTTCGGCTCCTTCGCCGAGGGCAACTGGTCGCCGGGCAGCGACCTCGACGTGTTCGTTGTTCTGAGCCATTCGCCGAAAGCCATCCGGGAGCGCATCCCCGAGCTGTTGCCGGGACCTTTTCCGGTCGGTGTCGACCTATTCCCGTACACCCGGGAGGAGATCGGCGCGCGCACCCCCTCGCCGGTGCTGGCGGCGGTGGCGCGGAGCCGCTGGCGTTATACGCGCGAGTCTGCGTCGCGGGCCACATGAGTCACGCGACCCGTCGATGAAGGCGAGGCGCGCCTCTGCGATGCGCCCTCACCCTGGCCCTCTCCCCCTCCGGGGGCGAGGGGATCGAGAGGGCGAATTCCGGTTCAGGGCCACCGCGCGCTAGTGCGCATCCGCTTTCCATATCGGGGTTGGCTCTTCGATCTCGACGGCACCGTCTATGTCGGCGAGCAGCTGATTCCGGGCGCCGCGGAGGCGATCCGCGCCCTGCGCGAGGACCGGCGCCGGGTCGCGTTCCTGTCGAACAAGCCCCTCGAGACCCGTGACGGTTATGCGCGGAAGCTCACGCGTCTCGGCATCCCGGCCGCGGCCGACGACGTGATCAACTCCTCGCTCGTCCTGGCCCGGCACCTGCGTGGGCTCGATCCGGGCGCGCCTGTGTTCGTGATCGGCGAGCCGCCGATGCTCGAGGAGATGCGCGCCCACGGCTTCGAGGTGCGCGCGGACGAGCGCGTCCGCTGGGTCGTGATCGCCTTCGACCGGACCTTCAGCTATGCGAAGCTCAACACGGCGCTCCAGGCGGTCAAGCAGGGAGCCCGCCTCATCGCGACGAATCCGGACCGCACGTGCCCGGTCGAGGGCGGAGAGATCCCGGACTGCGCGGGCATGATCGCCGCCGTCGAGGCCGTCACCGGCAAGCAGGTGGAAGCCATCGTGGGCAAGCCCTCGCCGATCATCCTGGCGGTGGCCCTTCGCGCGCTCGAGGTCGACGCGGCGAACTCGGTGATCGTGGGGGACCGCATCGAGACGGACATCGCGATGGGCAAGCGCTCGGGACTCGCGACCATCCTCGTCCTCAGCGGCGTCACCAGGCCCGAGGACCCGCGAATCGCGGTCGAGGCTCCGGATCACGTGATAGGATCAGTCGACGAGTTGCTCGAGCGGTGAGCGGAGCACGGACATGAATCGGCTGGCGGGAGTGGACGGGCAAGTCTTCGACGTCGTCATCGTCGGCGGCGGCATGGCCGGGGCCGGGGTCGCTCGAGAGCTCGCGCTACGCGGCGCCTCGGTCGCGCTCTTCGACAAGGGTGACTTCGCCTCCGGCACGTCCTCGCGATCCTCGAAGCTGATCCACGGCGGGCTGCGCTACCTCGAGCTGATGGACTTCGCCCTCGTCCGCGAATCACTGCGAGAGAAGCGCACGCTCGAGCGCCTCGCGCCACACCTCGTGCAGCCGCTCCCGTTCCTGGTGCCGGTCTATCGCGGGTCCACCCGGGGGCTCATCGCGGTGCGCATCGGGATGTGGCTCTACGATCTGCTCACGCCGGGCAAGACGACCGACCGGTATCGTGTGATGCGCCCGGTGGAGGCGCTCTCGCTGGAGTCCGGCATCCGCGCCGAGGGCCTGCGAGGCGCCGGCTACTACTTCGACGACCTCCTGCTGTTTCCGGAGCGGCTCTGTCTGGAGAACATCCTCTCCGCCGCGCGCCACGGCGCGCGCGTGCACAACTACTGCGAGGTCGAGGAGGTCCGGCGCGGCAGCGACGGGCCGGACGGCGTGCGCGTGCGCGATCTGCTGACCGGCCACGTGCAGGCGGTGGGCGCGCGGGTGATCGTCAACTGCGCGGGCCCGTGGGTGGACCGCATTCGCGAGCTCGCGCGCGTTGCCGACGAGCGCCGCCAGGTGCTCCGTACGACCAAGGGCATCCATTGCCTGCTCCCGAAGATGACCGACCGCGCCGTGTATCTCCCGGCCCAGGACGAGCGGATGATCTTCGTCATTCCGTGGCGGGACTTCTCGCTGGTGGGCACCACCGATACGGACTTCGCCGCCGATCCCGACCGCCTGTGGGCCACGCGCGATGAGGTGACGTATCTGCTGGGCGCCGTCTCGCAGGTGTTATCCGACTCACGGGTGCGCTTCGAGAACGTCGCGTACACCTATGCGGGCGTTCGCCCGCTCTCGTTCGAAGCGGAGGGCAATGCCTCGAAGGTGTCTCGCCAGCACAAGGTGATCCCGGAAGGTCCGTCGGGGCGCTTCCTGTCCGTGACCGGCGCGAAGCTCACCTGCTTCCGGAGCCTGGCCGAGGACGTCGGCAATCGCGTGATGAAGGCGCTGGGGCGCCCCGCCGCCTCACGCTCGGCGGCGCTGACGCTGGACGGAATGGACGAGGAGACCGGCAAGATCGAGGCCCGCGCCTGGCTGGACGTGTCCGAGGAGATGGCCACCACGGGACTCTCGCGCGAGACGCTGCAGACGCTGGTCGAGAATTACGGCCGGGGCTACACGCGCGTGCTCGAGCTCGCGCGCAAGCTTCCCGACGGCACCGAGCGTCTCTGCCCCAGCAATCCCGACATCGTCGCCCAGCTCCACCAGGCCGTCACCGAGGAGCTGGCCATCTCACTGCAGGACGTGCTGCTCCGCCGCACGGGCATCGGCCAGAGCCGCTGCCAGGGCGAGGACTGTGCCGAGCCCATCGCCGCCCGCATGGCCGAGCTCTGCAACTGGCCCCCCCGCCGTCTCGACGCCGAGCTCGCCGCCTACCACCAGCACGTCACCTGGAGCCGCCGCTTCCGCGACCGCTAATTTGGTCCGCGGCCATCGTCCAAGACGGTGTCAGCGAACCTCGCCTGCCGCCTCGCGGATCGCCTGCGCGATGAGCCCGGCGCCTTCGTAGCAGCGCTCCGGCGATTCATAGCTGAACGCCAGACGGATGTGCTCCTGGCCGCCGCCGTTCGGGAAGAAGGCGCGGCCCGGGGTGTACTGCACGCGGGCCGCCGCGGCCAGCTCAGCCAGCCGATCCGGGCGGGTGCCGGTGGGGAGCTTGATCCAGATGAAGAAGCCGCCCTCGGGCTTGCTGATCTCCACGTCGGTGCCGGCGAGGACCTCCCAGAGGCCGCGCAGCATGGCGTCGCGCTTCGCGCGATAGACGGTCACGAGCAGGGCCACGTGTGACGCCATGTGGTCGCGCATGAACCAGGTGGCGACGCGGGACGTGAACGGGCTGACCCCGCCCCCGAAGAGGAAGCCCTGGAAGGCCGGGATCATCTCGCGCGGGGCGCAGAGCCAGCCGAGCCGCACCCCGGCGCCGAGGATCTTCGACAGGGTGCCGGCTCGGATGACCCGGCGACCGCCGTCGATGGCATAGAGCGACGGGAGCATGTCACCCTCGAAACGCAGCTCGCCGTAGGCGTCGTCCTCGAGGATCACGGTGTCGTAGCGGTGAGCCAGCTCGACCAGCTCGTGCCGGCGACGCAGCGATTGGGTGGGGCCCGCCGGATTCTGGAAGTTCACGATCGTGTAGATCAGCTTGCAGTGGCGCCCCTCGCCCCGCAGTGTTTCCAGCCGCTCCCGCACGGCCTCGGTGACGATGCCCTCGGC
>Ga0187892_10001768_pt1 | contig 47329 bp, 48 predicted proteins | sample MA1701073metaG_FD_139345 | JGI IMG/M metagenome (GOLD analysis project Ga0187892, IMG submission 139345) | Bio-ooze microbial communities from a basaltic lava cave in the Kipuka Kanohina Cave System on the Island of Hawaii, USA - MA170107-3 metaG ...
GATGATACGAACTGCATTGGGTTCCCCTGTTTCGGACTGTGCCCGGCGCCGAGAGTAGCAGCCGGATGCTTCGGAGCGTGCCGGTGCGCGAAAGCGCGCGTCATCCCCCAAATGGGTTAGAACAGGGCCCTCACCCCTCGAACCCATCCCGAAACAACACCTCGCTCGCCGCCACCGCGAAGCAGTAGATCCGCCCACTCCCCGCCGTCGACGCCAGCCCCGCCTGATCGCAAAACACCTCGTGCTGCGAGTTCCACGACTGCCCCACGATCCAGTCGCTGTGTCCGACGTAGCCGTACGCGCCTGCATCGTTCGATGTCCAGTTGAAGCACGTCGGACCGGGCGCCATGGGGTTGCCTGGAAACTGCTCCATTGCCGTGCCGTCGGGCAGCGTGCCGGCGAGGATGTCGTGCTCGTTGGTGGGCACGAGCATGCCGAGCTCGGTGAGGATCAGCGCCGGCGTGATGCCGTTCGTATGCAGGTTCGCGACATTGGCGGCCACTTCGGTGCCGTCGAAGTTGTACCAGGGGCCGGTGCCGATGCGATCGCGCGCATGCACGAGCACGCCACCGAAACCCATGATGGGCGCGGTGCTGAGATACGCGCGCCAGGTGCGATCGCCGGCACCGACCGCCATCGCGAGCGACTGGCAACGCGCGTCGGCGCCGTCGAGGCCGCCGTAGTTGCCGCCCGCCACGCCGTTGCCGACGCTGGTTGCGAAGAAGCTCATCGTCGGTGCCGGCTGTGCGAGCGCGGAAGGGCAAGTCATGGCGCAGATCAACATCAGCAGCGTGATGACGATCGTGCGGTGCTCGAGTCTCGACATGGTGGGTCTCTCCGCTTCAGTCGAACAGGCGTCGCGGCACTGGACCCCGGCTTGCGCCGGGGTGACGCCGGGAGGGTTGCTCTCCGACTGCGAACTGCGCATCCCTCATGGCACGCAGGTTTCGTAGCCGCCCAACGCGTACGCAAGACTCTGCGCATCCTGCGACGGCGCCTTGGCCCAGCCGCCTTGCACGTACGTTCGCAGCGGGCCCAAGGGATCGGGACCGTCGAACATATCGTCGACCATGCCGCGCCCTTCGGCGCACAGCCCGTTGCTCGGATCGAGCGCGTGCGAGCGGAACCACCAGTGCGTCGCGGCGGGCTTGTTCTCGCCGAAGAGGAAAGGCTCCGGCTGCGGCGAATGCATGCAGCTCGTGACGGTCGAGAAGCCGGCGCCGCTCAACACGCAATCGAGCACGCTCGACCACGCGCCGTCGACGTCCGGTCGCCCGCCCGCGAGACTCGGAATTGCGAACTGGCGGTACACCCGCGGCGTCTGGATCAATGCGCGTCGCAGCGCATCGCGCGTCGCAACCGACAAAGTCGGCCCGTACAACCGGTGCACCTCATCGAGGAACGGATAGAACAGCGCCACGCCCATGAAGGTCTGACCGAACGCACACGCCGAGTTCGCGACCTCCATGTCCTCGCAGAGGATGCCGGCGCTGATGCTGTTCGCGGCGAGGTGGTCGAGGCCCGCGCGCAGCTCCTGATCGCACGCCGCGCCGGTGGCGCCGGGCACGAACTGCGCGCAATAGAGCAACCCACGCAGGCGCTGGATGTTGAAGCGCGCGATGACGAACTGCGTTTCCGGCGGGCCCGCCATGGTGGTGAAGAGATTCATCGCGCTCACGCCCATGCGCGCGAAGCGGTCGCGCAGCGCCGGCATCGGCCGCGCGGCGTAGGCAAGGCCGAAGCCCATGTTGTAGCTGTAGTCGGACGAGCCGTCGTTGCTGCGGTGCCAGGTTCCGTCGCCGCCGCCGCCCGAGTTCGGCGCAAAGCCGTTGTACGTGGTGATGTCGCGCGGCCCGACGTTGACGTACGCGGTGTGCGCCTGCAGCCACGCGAGCGGCAAGGCGAAGTCCCACACCCACTTCGGATCGCCGCTGCGCTGGAACTCGACGAGCTCGGCGTTGTGGGAACCCCAGTAGTCGTGCAACGGGCCGTTTTCGTTCGGCGTGGCGTTGTCGACGAAGTTGAACTGGACGTTGTTCTGCGTGTCGGGCCAGAGCTGCGAGCCGAACGTCTTCGCGCACGTCCACTGCCCGCCTTGGAACGTCGCCGCGTCGGTGCACGGCACGTCACGGATCAGCGCGTCGTGCAGCATGTCGAAGTACATCTGGTACGCCGTGAGCAGCGCCGACGGCGCGCCGCTGCCGAGCGACGGCAGCACGCCGCTGCCGTTGAAGTCGGCGACGCGTGCGTGCGGCAGCAGCCCACGCTCTAGCGCGGCACGCGCTTCGAGGCGCCGTGCTGCGAGCACCGTCGCCGGATCGTTCGACGGCGGATCGAGCGACAGCCGCCCGCTGAACCACAGCCCCTTGCCCTCGCCGACGCGCGATGGCTCGGACACGAGCCGGAACGCCAGCCGCTCGCCCTCGACCTCGAGCGCCTGCGGCTCGCGATAGCGCAACCACGGCGCGTGGATCGCCGCGACGACGTTCGGCCCAGCGAGGCCGGCGAGCGGATTTTCGAACGCCTGCGCGCTGTCGAGCAGCGCGGACGTCGTTTCGTTGCGCACTTCGGCGCGCCGCAGCCACGGCACGCCGGCGCCGCGGTGCTGGTGTGCGCTGTAGCGATCGGCGTTGCCGTTGCCGTGCAGCACAACGACGCCGCTACCGCCGGTGGCGGGCGAGCGAGCGCCCGCTGCACCAGCATTCAAGCGCAGGTGCCACGCGAGCGAATCGATGCGGACGAGCTGGTCGTCCCACGGGATGCCGTTGGCGTCGCTGCACGCCGAGACGAACTGCCAATCGATCTCAAGATGACGACTGCCGCGCGTCGCGGCGATCGTCACGCTGAACGGGAACGCGAGGAAGGTCGGATCGACGATGCGGTTGCCGAACACGTTCGGGTCCGGAATCGTGCAGCGGTCGGCGTCATCGGCCGATTCGAGGTGGCCGCGCAGGTGAAACACCGCGCGTACCGGGCCGCTTTCGACGAGCTCGAAGGAGTCGACGGCGAGCGAACCGGCGAGCGCGTTGCTCGCGCTGATCAGCGGCGCTCCGTTCGGCTGCGCAATGGTCGCCTCGAAACCGTAGCCGGCGACGGCGGCCTGGTACTGGTAGACGTTCGTCAAGGCGCCGCCGGCGATCGCGCGCACGCCGATGCGATCGAGCAACGTCGCGTGCGTCGGATCGAAGCGGAACTGCGCGAGACCTGTGTCGACGAGGAAGCCCGCGCCATCGGGCGTGACCGTCAACGCATCCGGATCGGCGACGCCGGGTGCCGACGCGTAACGCCGCAACGCGAACACGGTCGTCGCACTCGCCGGAAGGTCGGGGCGCAACGCGACCCCGAGCCAGAGAATCGGCGCGGACGTCGTCGAAAGCGGCGCCCCCCAGCGGCCGAGCACGCGGAACTGCGCGGGAAGGTGCCGTGCGCCTGGACCGATCACGACGAGGCGGTCGAGCTCGCCGTCGAGCAGGTTCGCGGCGCGCGGCACGGGCACGGAACCGAACGCCGCTTCGCCGCTGCGCGTCGTCGCGAGATCCTCGCGCAGCTCGAAGCACAACAAGGTGGCCGCCGTGCCGGCGGGCGCTCCGCCGAGCGTAGGCCCGCTCTCCGGCCCCGCGACGCAAGCCGGCGCGACCGGCGTTTCGAATCCGTCGACGAAGATCGTGTCGCCGGATCCGCCGGCCCGCAGCTGTGGCGCCGTGGAGAACAACGTCGCTGCAAGCACGACAGCGAAGCAAGCCGAGCCTATGTTGCGCATGGCGCGCTCCCTGGCACGACGGAAGCCCGAGAATACTCCGGCCGCCGTGACGCGAAAGTGGTGAGCAAGAAAGTGGGACGGGTGCAGTTACTGTAAGTCGTCTTGACTGCACCCGTCCCGTTTTTCCGCTCGCCGCAACGCAGCAAGACTTCCCGCCGCATTGAGCATATACAGCCGCGTCGCTTCGCGCGTGCGTTGGGAGGACGCCGACGAAGCGGGCAACACGATCGCACCGCGCGGGGGGCGCGCGGAGGGGACCGATCGTGTTTGCGTTCCACGAAACGGGGCGGCCGCGCACCGGGGACGGGTACGCGCCGCGTTCACTCATCTCGTTGGGGAAAACCATGACGACGTCGAATCGCGGCCGATTCGCGGCCTTTTGCGTGCTCGGCTTGGCCTTCGCAAGTGCGGTGCCCGCTCAGCAACCCCCGGTTGGTCCGGAACCGACGGTCGTGCGGTTCACGATCAGCGCCGCGCGCGGCGCGGACGTCAACGTCCAGTATGCGGACCTCGTGCAGTACGGTCCGTGGGACGACCGCAACTACCGCTTGACGAAGCTGGACCTGTCGGTGCTCTCGGGGAACGAGCACGAAGCCCAGGTTCCGATCCCGGCCTTCTATCGCGTCGAAATGCGAAAAGCGAATCCGAACCTGCCGCACTCGGGGCCGGCGCAGTATCCGCGCAGCGCCTTGAACGGCTATCTCGCGAAGTACGGCGGCTACGAGATCAACGGGCGGACCTACCGCCACCTGCGCGATGTCGGCAACAACCGCTATGAAGTGCTCGACACGCCGACGAGCGGCGACATCTCGCCGAACTTCCTGAACGGCGTCGAACGGCGCGTCACGACGCCGGCCGGAGCGGCCGAGTCGGCCGTCGCGATCAACCCTGTCAACACGAACCTCGTGATCGCGGGCACCAACGGCCCCGGCAGCGGCCAGAAGATGTGGCGCTCGACCGACGGCGGCGTCACCTGGCTCGGCCCGGTCTCGCTCCCGAACACGTGCTGCGACCCGACCGTGGGCTGGTCGCCGGACGGCACCGTCGGTTACGCCGGCGCGCTCTCGACCGTGGTCGGCGGCGGCACCAACGTGCTGTTCTACCGCTCGTCCGACAACGGCGCATCGTGGAACCTCGCCGCGACCCTGTCGAACCAGAACGCCTCCGACAAGGAGTATCTGCACGTCGACATGCATGCGACCTCGCCGCGCCTGGGCAACCTCTACATGGCGTGGCACGACGGCAACGTGCAGAAGTTCAACCGCTCGACCAACGGCGGCGTGAGCTGGGGCACCACGCAGACGCTCGACAGCGCGAGCCGCGGCATCGGCAGCGACATCACGTCCGACAAGAACGGAAACGTCTACTTCTTCTTCCCGACCACGTCCGGCGGGAGCAACGCGAAACGCATCCGCGTGCTGAAGTCGACCGACGGCGGCGCCTCGTTCGCGGCCGCGATCAACGTCGCGACGACCAACGCCGACTTCGACTTCCCGATTCCGTCGTTCGAGACGCGCCGCGCGTTCGTCTACGTCTCGGCCGACACCGATCGCTCGAGCGGGACATTCGGCAACTCGATCTACGCGTCGTGGACCGACACCAACACGGCCGAGAACAACAACAACGCCAGCGCGAACCATGCGGTGATCCGGGTCGCCTACTCGCGCGACGGCGGTGCCACCTGGACGATCACGACGCCGCACGCGACCGCCGACGTCAACACGGTGGACCGGTTCAACCAGTGGCTGTCGGTCGACCGGAACGGCCGCGTCTTCGTCGCGTACTACGACACGCGGCACAGCACGAATCGCACGGGCACCGATCTGTACTACGCGATGTCGAGCGACGGCGGCCAGACCTGGGGCACGGCGACGCGCCTCACTGCGACCACGTCGAGGAACATTACCGACTCGTTCGAGTGGGGCGACTACAACGGCATGGACATGGTCATGAACGACATCATGGCCATCTTCACCGACAACCGCGACGAGACCGGCGGCACGTCCGAGTCGGTCGACGTCTACGCCAAGGGCGGCTTCGCCCCGACGACCGGCAACGTCGCGCCGACCGCGAACTTCAGCTTCACGACCAACGCGCTGACCGCGAGCTTCACCGACTCCTCGACCGACAGCGACGGCACGATCGCGTCGCGCGCATGGAACTTCGGCGACGGCGCGACCTCGACCGCAACCAACCCGTCCCGCACCTACGCCGCGGCCGGCACCTACAACGTGCAGTTGACGGTGACGGACAACGGCGGAGCGACGAACTCGATCACGAAGGCGGTCACGGTCACCTCGGCGACGAACGTCGCGCCCACCGCGAACTTCTCGTTCACGACCAGCGGGCTGACCGCGAGCTTCACCGACGGCTCGACCGACAGCGACGGCACGATCGCCTCGCGCGCGTGGAACTTCGGCGATGGCTCGACCTCGACCGCGACGAACCCCTCGAGGACCTACGCTGCCGCGGGCACCTACAACGTGCAGCTCACCGTCACCGACAACGGCGGCGCGACGAACGCCATCACGCGGGCCGTCACCGTCACGTCCTCGAATGTGCTGCAAAACGGCGTCGCGGTGACCGGACTGTCCGCTTCGCTCAACCAGCAGCTCGCCTACACGATGAACGTGCCGGCCGGGGCCACGGGGCTCAAGTTCGAGACCTCGGGCGGCACGGGTGACGCGGATCTCTACGTGCGCTTCGGCTCGGCGCCGACCACGTCGGTGTACGACTGCCGCTCGAACGGCTCGACCAACACGGAGACGTGCAACATCGCGACGGCGCAGGCCGGCACGTATCACGTGATGGTGCTCGCCTACACGGCGTTCTCGGGCCTCTCGCTGAAGGGCAGCTACACGATCGCGGGCCCGTACTTCGAGAACGCCGCGAACGTCAACATCACCGACAACGCCACGGTCGAGTCGTCGCTCACGGTCAGCGGCGTGGCGGGCAACGCCCCGGCCGCATTGAGGGTCGGCGTCGACATCAAGCACACCTACATCGGCGACTTGAAAGTCGATCTCATCGCGCCCGACGGCTCGGTCTACGTGTTGCACAACCGCACGGGCGGGACCACCGACAACATCCTCACGACGTACACCGTCAACGCCTCGAGTGAAGTCGCGAACGGCACCTGGAAGCTGCGCGTCAACGACAACGCCGCGCAGGACACCGGCTTCATCGACAAGTGGAGCCTGCAGTTCTAGGCAGGATGCCTAGACCCCGGACAGGACAGGACGTCCGATGATCCGGGTCTAAGCGCTACGAGCCCCGGTCCGACGCGCAACTGCGTTGGGCCGGGGCTACTTGCCCTGTCGCTCGTACGCGCCGAGGTCGAACGGCCCGAAGCGGTCGGGGATCACGACCAGGTCGACGGGGCGCAGGCCGCCGTCGAGGGTGAGCGGCATCGCGAACGGGTCGTCCGGCGCGTAGTCGACCGCCGCCGCGTCGAGCCGAAGTCGATAGTCGCCCAGCGCGGCGTCGACGAAGCCCGGTTCGTTTGGCGCGAGCAGCGTCGGGCTCGCCGGCAACCCGCCGAGATCGTGCGCGACGACGTACTCGACGTGGCCCGGATTCAGCACGCCCGTGGCGAGCTGCACGACCCGCGACCCCGGCTGCCACACGATGCTGTTGCGGATTCCGATGTGCCGCCAGCCACTGCTGCCGTCGGTCTCACCGGGACTGCGCAACACGACACCGGTTCACGTCGAGACGCGGCGGGTTCTCGATCAGCGCTTCGCGCGCCGTGTTGCGGTGGATCAGACTCGCGAACAGGCGCACGCGCGCACCCGCGTACCCATGCGTCGGCGCGACGGTCTCGATTAGCGTGCGGCCGTAGTGGCCCTCGAACGTCGCGCCGTAGAACGAGGCGCTCGGTGCGAGTATGACGTTGCCGGCGCCGTCGCCGTGGATCAGCAGCGCGGCACCGCGCTGTGCCGTGCCGTCTGCGGCCTGCGCGACGTTGCCGATGAGCAGATTGCAACGCTTCGGCGCGGCGCAGCGAACGGCGCCGGCGGGAGCATCCGAAACGTCACGCGTCATTCGGAACCGCACAGCCTGCCGGTCGACCGGCACGAGACCGTCGATGACGTACACGGCGCCGCCACCGCGTTCCGCGCGGTTGTCGGCCAGCACGACGTCGTACGCGTCGATGCGAGCACCGTGCGCGATATGGAACGCGCCGCCGCGCCCCCACGCATGATTGCCGCTCACGACCAGCGGTGCGTCCGGATCGGTCGTGTAGAGCTGTGCGAGCGTGTCGGCGCCATCCGCGGAGACGCCCGCGCCATCGGCTGCGACGTTCGCCTCGACAACCGCACCGCTCGGCGCACCCGCCGAGGCGAGTGCGATGTGGCATCCGCTGTCGAGCGCGACACCGCCACCGCTATGTGAGCTCACGTTCGCTGCGATCCGAAGCGGACCGCCCTTGACCGCGACGGACGCACCCTCACCCGAACAGTAGATCCCACCGCCGTTCGCCTCGGCGTAGTTCGCTTCGATCGCGACGTCGTTTCCGATCGTCAGCACAACGTCGTCGTACGGCAACGCGCTGCTGACGAGCGCGACACCGCCGCCGAATCTCGAACGGTTCTCGCGCACCACGACGTCGGTCAAGCCGACATGGTGCGGCCCACCGGTGATCCCGAGCCCGCCGCCGACGTCGACGCTGCTCGTGCCGATCGCGTCGCCGCGGCGCAGCTCGAGGTTCGAGAGCGTGACGTTGCCCGTACCACGGATCGAGATGACGCTGGCCAGCTTTCCGCCTGCGCCGTCGATGACCGTATGACCAAACCGTCGCGCTCACGCGAGCGGCAATCCGTGTAAGCGCCGATCAGCTCGACGTCCTGGTCGCGAATCGTCAGCGCCTGGTTGAGGTATACGAGCGACTGCGTCACGAGGATCGTGTCGTGACCCGGCGCGACGCTCGCGGCGTTGATTGCAGCCTGGATGCTCGAATGCGTGCAGCCGATGCCGGCGCCGACGCGGAACACGACCGCGTCTGCGGCAAAGCTCGCGAGTGCAACGGCAGCGCAAGGAAGAGCGGTCGGGCGGGCAGGCGCATCGCTGGGCATCCGTGGCGGCGCGGGGAGGCGCCGACCGAGGTAGACGAGCTGCGCGGTCGGAGGATGACAAGAGTGCGGCTTGGGTCGGTGGTCGGATAGGCTTGTCACCCTTGTTGGCCGCGCGGCGAATGCCGGCCATCGCTTTGCGATGTCCGGCCTACACATGACGAAGGAAAAACAGCCGCACGACGACGAGCCGCATGGCGTGCGCGAACGCGCGAAGGATGCGCTCGAGCGACTCGAGGACGTGCTCGAGGCCGACGTCGCGGAGGCGCGTGCGGTCGCGCCGTTGGTCGACGATGCGAAAGCCGTGCAGCGCGGGCTGCGCGACCAGATCAAGCGCTGGCTGCCCGTTGCGGCGATCGCGCTGCTCGCGGCGATGCTGATCGGGAGCGGTGCATACGGTCAGCTGAGCCTCGAGAATCTCGCGGCGCAACACGAGCAGCTGCTCGCGTGGGTGAGCCACCGCCCGATCCTCGCGGCGCTGACGCTGATCGGCTGCGTCGCGACGATCATCTCGACCGGCCTTCCGGGCGGCGTCGTGTTCACCGTCGCGGGCGGGCTGTTCTTCGGCACCGTGCTCGGTGCGCTGCTCGCAGTGGTCGGCGACGCGATCGGCGCGACCGTGCTCTATTTCGCGGCGCGCCGCTTCTTCGAGACGGGCGCGCGGCCGCCGGCACTGGTCGAGAAGATCCGCGCGGGATTCGCGCGCAATCCGATCAGCTTCGCGTTCTTCGTGCGGCTCGTGCCGGTGTTTCCGTTCGGCGCGATCAGCGTCGCGCTCGCGTGGCTCGGGTGCCGCTTTCCGCTGTTCATCGTCGCGACGACGGTCGGGGTGTTGCCGAGCACGTTCGTCTACGCGGCGCTCGGCGCAGGGTTGTCGAGCTCGATCTCGGAGCAGCGCGAGATCGAGTTGTCGCTGTTCGCGGAGCCCCGGTTCGCGATTCCGTTGCTGGCACTGGCGGTGCTGGCGTTGATTCCGGTGATGCTCGGGTTTCGCCGCCGCAAACCCGACGCGTAGCGCCGCGCGGGTTGCCGGCCATCGCTGCGCGATGTCCGGCCTACTCACACGCGCGTGGCTGTCTCGCCCGGACTTCGCGCAGCGAAGGCCGGCAAGGCGACGTCACTACGCCAACCGCTGCGACAGCGCGGGAACCCGCCCGCCGAACCCGCTCGCCTGCAACGCGATCTCGCGCTTCAACGGTGCGATGTGATCGGCAATGACGAGGCCGGTGCCGCGAATCCAAGCGATCGCCGACGTCGGCGCGCGAAACAACCGGTCGAGCGCGACGAAGGTCTGCGCGGCGCGCGCGTTGTCGGGCTTGCGCCAGCGCTCGTAACGTTCGAGCGCTTCGGCGGCGCCGGCGTCGCGATCCGGCGCGTCGCGCAGCACCTCGACCAGCGCGGCCGCGTCGAGCAAGCCGAGGTTGAGCCCCTGGCCCGCGAGCGGCAGCACGACGTGCGCGGCGTCGCCGACGAGTGCCACGCGCTCACCGACGTAGCGCGGTGCATTCATCGACGACAGCGGAAACGCGAGCCGTTTCGAGCTCTCGACGATCTCGCCGAGCCGGTGCTGAAACGCAGAACCGAGACGCGCGCGAAACGCCGCATCGTCGAGTGCAAGGAGCTCGGTCGCGACCGCCTCGGGCACCGACCAGACGATGCTGCACTCGCCGTTCGAGAGCGGCAGGAACGCGAGCGGGCCGTGTTCGGTGAAACGCTGCCACGCGGTCGCTTCGTGCGGACGTTCGGTGCGGACGTTCGCGACGATCGCGCGCTGGTGCGGGTCGGAGGCCGTGGCGTCGAGCCCGGCGAGCGTGCGCAGCGTCGAGCGCGCGCCGTCGGCGGCGACCGCGAGCGCGGCGTCCACGCTGGTGCCGCCGGCGAGCGCGAGCCTCGCGTGCGTACGCAGGGCTTCGAAGCGCTCGAGCGCCGCGGCGTGCAAGACGATGCGCGGGCTCGCCACGACGCGCTGCCACAGCGCGTCGCGCAGCGCGCGGTCCTCGACGATCGCGCCGAGCTTGGTCTCGCCGATCAGCTTCGCATCGAACGCGATGCCGCGTGACATGTCGTCGGACCAGACCTTCATCGTCGCGTACGGCGACACGCGGCGCGTGACGACATCGCGCCAGACACCGAGCCGCTCGAGCAGCGCGATCGAGGCGGGCGACAGCGCGTAGGCGCGCAAGTCGTGCGGCGCCGACGGATCGAACGCCGCGGGCGCCTGCGGCTCGATCAGCGCGACCTCGCAGCCTTCCTTCGCGAGTGCGAGTGCGAGCGCCGCGCCGATCGCGCCGCCGCCGGCGATCGCGACGTCGTGACGTGCGCTCATTCGCGATAGCCCATCATCGCGAACGCGAGCTCGCGTTTCGCTGCGGTCAGGCGATCGAGCATCGCGAGCGAGGCGCTGCGCGCGAGCCGCACGAGCTCGCGATCGGACGCGAACCAGCGCACGAGCGCGTCGGCGCCGTGCGTCGTCGCGGTGCGATCCGCGGTGCGCGCTGCGGCGTATCTCGCGAGCACGGCGGGATCGCCGGGGTCGAGCGCGCGGTCCTCGAGCAGCGACGCGAGCGCGAGCACGTCACGCAGCCCGAGATTGAAACCCTGCGCACCGACCGGATGCAGCGTCTGCGCCGCGTTGCCGACGACGACGACGCGCTCGCCGACCAACGCAGAGGCTTCGACGCGCCGCAGCGGCCACGGCTGACGGCGCCCGACGCGCCGCAACGCCCCGAGCGGCGACGCCGCGCGTTCGCCCGCTTCGGCGAGGAACGCAGCATCGTCGAGGGCGAGCACGCGCGCCGCGTCGTCGCTCGCGACGGTGTAGACGAGCCCTGCGCGATCGTCGGAAAGTGGCAGCAGCGCGATCGGACCCGTGTCGGTGAAGCGCTCGTACGCGGTGCCGTCGTGCGGACGTGAACCGACGACGGTCGCGACGATCGCGGTTTGCGCGTAGTCGTGCGTCGTCGCGGCGATGCCGGCTGCTTGGCGCACGAACGAATCCGTACCGTCGGCGCCGACGACAAGACGCGCTTCGATCTCGCGTGTTTCGCCGCACTGATCGAGCCTCACGCGCACGGGCATGCGCTGGCCGTTCTGTGGGAGGGGCGGAAGCCCCGACGGCGCGGCGCCGATCGAAGCGTCGGCGCTGTCGGGGCCTCCGCCCCTCCCACAGAAGACTCGCGTCACCGTCGCCGGGACGATGCGCGTCAGGTTCGACAATGTCCCAAGCCGCGCCTCCAGCGCCGCACCCAGCGCCCGCGCCGGCACCGTGTGCCCGAGCGACGGCAACGCGTAGTCCGCGGCGCGGATGCGCACCGCGCCGAAATCACCGCGGCTCGTGACGCGCACCGCGCGGATCGGGAATGCCTCCGGCGCCGCGTGCGCGAAGATCCCGAGCGATTCGAGCGCCTGGACGCTGCGGCGCGAGAGCGCGAGGTTGCGCTCGTCCCACGTCGGTGCGCTCGCGCGCGGCGATTGCGCTTCGATCAAGGCGACCGACCAGCCCTGCGGGACCAGCGCGCAGGCGAGGCTCGCGCCGACAAGGCCGCCGCCGACGATCGCGATGTCGAAGGGTTGGGTCATAAGCCGGGATTCTAAGGTGGCGGTCGAAGCGCGGCGCGGAAAGCGATCGGGGCTTCCGCCCCTCTCACAGTAATTCCATCCCCCATGCTCCGGTTGCGCCGGGCGGAATCGTGGCGGTTGGAATCACTGTGGGAGGGGCGGAAGCCCCGATGCCCTTCGCGCAATCCCCGCCACCGCTACAATGCCCAGCCTGCCCCGCACCACCGCTCCGGAGCCGCCATGGATTCCCCCACCGCACGCGCGCCGCGCATCCTGCTGATCGCCGGCCTCATCGTCGCCGCCGCGCTGTCGCGTCTGGTCCCCCATCCTTGGAATTTCAGCCCGATCGAGACCACGGCGCTGTTCGCGGGTGCGATGTTCGTCGACCGCCGGCTCGCGCTGATCGTGCCGATCGCGGCGATGTTCCTCTCCGATATCTTCCTCGGTTTCCACGGCGGCATGCCGGTCGTCTACGGCGCGATCGCGCTGATGGCCTGGTTCGGCCGCGGGCTCATGGGCAAGCGCACGCCGGTTCGGATCGCGTCGTACGGTCTCGCGAGCGCGGTGTTCTTCTTCGTCGTGACGAACCTGTCGGTCTGGCTCGGCTCGGGCATGTACTCGCTCGACTGGTCGGGCTTCGTCACGTGCTTCACGCTCGCGATTCCGTTCTTCCAGAATCAGCTCGCCGGCGTCGCTTTCTACTCGATCCTGCTGTTCGGCGGCTACGCGCTCGCCGAGCAGTACGGCTCGACGCGCGCGCTGACCACCGAGGAGCGCGGCTGAAGCTGGCGCCGGGCCGCGCATGGGCAACCGCCTTTCGAAGATCTACACACGGACCGGCGACGACGGCACGACCGGCCTCGGCGACGGTAAGCGCGTCGCGAAGGACTCCGCGCGCGTCGCGGCGTACGGCACCGTCGACGAGACGAACTCCGCGATCGGCCTCGTCATCGCGCACGAGATTCCGGAAGACGTACGCGGCGTGCTCACCGAGATCCAGCACGAGCTGTTCGATCTCGGCGGCGAGCTCTGCATTCCCGGCAGCGCCGCGCTCGACGATGCCGACATCACGCGGCTCGAGCAGCGTCTCGACGGTTTCAACGAGCACCTCCCCGCGCTCAAGGATTTCATCCTGCCGGGCGGCGGACCCGCGGCCGCGGCGTGCCATCTCGCGCGCACGATCTGCCGGCGCGCCGAGCGCGAAGTCGTGACGCTTTCGCACCACGACGCGGTGCGGCCCGAGGCGATCCGCTACCTCAATCGGCTCTCCGACCTCCTCTTCGTGCTCGCGCGCGTGCTCGCGCGCGCGTCCGGCCACGGCGAAGTGCTGTGGCGTCATGAGCGGCGCAAGCGCGGCTAGGGCGCGCGCCGCGATGATCTACACCCACGCGATCTGCCTCGAACATTCGGCCGGGCCGGGTCATCCCGAATCGCCGGAACGATTGCGCGCGGTTCTTGCGGCGCTCGATGCCGACGAATTCGCGGCCGTGCCACGCCGCGAGGCGCCGCTCGCGACGCGCGAGCAGCTCGTCCGCGCGCACAATTCGGCGCTCGTCGATGCGTTGTTCGAACAGGCGCCCAACGAGGGCTGGCTCAGGATCGACGCGGATACGATGATGTCGCCGGCTTCGCTCGACGCCGCGCGGCGCGCGGCCGGCGCGGTGTGCGCCGCGGTCGAATCCGTCGTGTTCGCGCGCGAGGCGAACGCCGCGTTCTGCGCGGTGCGTCCGCCGGGTCATCACGCGACGCACGACGTCGCGATGGGCTTCTGCCTGTTCAACTCGATCGCGGTCGCCGCGCACGAGGCCATTGCAAGGGGTGTGACGCGCGTCGCGATCGTCGACTTCGACGTGCACCACGGCAACGGCACGCAGGACATCTTCGAGCACGAACCGCGCGTGCTCTACGTCTCGACCCACCAGTCGCCGCTCTATCCCGGCACCGGCCGTGCCGACGAGCGCGGCGCCGGCAACGTGCTCAACGTGCCGCTCTCGCCGGGCTCGGGCTCGGACGAGTTCCGCGAGGTGTATCGCATGCGCGTGCTGCCGGCGGTCGATGCGTTCGCGCCTTCGCTGATCCTCGTCTCGGCGGGCTTCGACGCGCATCGGCTCGATCCGCTCGCGAGCTTGAATCTCGACGCCGACGATTACGCGTGGGTCACGCGGGAGCTCGTCACGCTCGGGAAGCGCCACGGCGCACCGATCGTGTCGGCGCTCGAGGGTGGCTACAGCCTCACGGCGCTGCGCGAATCGACCGCGGCGCATTGTCGGGCGTTGTTCGGGGCGTAACGGGTTGCCGGCCATCGCTACGCGATGTCCGGCCTACTCGTAGTAGGCCGGACTTGCGAAGCAAGGCCGGCGCTCTTCGCGACGCCTACTCCTTCGGCTCGAAATCGAGCGCGAGCGAATTGATGCAATAGCGCATGCCGGTCGGCCGCGGCCCGTCCGGGAACACGTGACCGAGGTGCGACTCGCAACGCGCGCACTTCACCTCGACGCGGCGCATACCGTGGGCGTTATCGGCGTGCTCGGCGACCGCGTCCTTCGCGATCGGCGCGGCGTAGCTCGGCCAGCCCGTGCCCGATTCGAACTTCGCCTCGGATGCGAACAGCGGGGCGCCGCAGGCGACGCAGGTGTAGGTGCCGGGTTCCTTGTGTCGGTACCACTTGCCGGTGAACGGCGCTTCGGTGGCGGAGCAGCGGCAGACGGCGTATTGGTCGGGCGTGAGCTCGCGCTTCCAGTCGGCGTCGGTCTTTTCGATCTTGTCGGTCATGGCAGTCCTCGTTCGGGACGTCGGGAATATGGGGGTGCCCGCGCGAAATCGTAGGCCGGAGTGAGCCGAAGGCGAAGTCCGGCAACCCGGTCCGATTCCACCGCATTGCCCCGTGTGCGGCGCTCCGGCAATCTAGCGCCCTCCCAGGAAGGACCCGATCCGTGGCCGTTCGCTTGCAAGCCGCTCGACTCGCCACGTGCATCGCGCTCGCCCTTCCCGGCGTGGCCGCCGCGCAAAGCGTCGACTGGTCGATGTGCCGCGCGGGCTCGATGCTCGAGTTCTTCGTCCCGGGCCTGCCGACCGATCCCGCGGCGCGCGAGACCGCACCGGTCGAGATCGAGGCGGAGTCGGTCGACGGCGTCGCGAAGCAGAGCTACGTCCTCACCGGCAACGTCGTCGTGAAGCGCGCCGACCAGCGCATCGCCGCCGACACCGTGCGCTACGACCAGACGATCGACCGCGTCGAAGCCGAAGGCAACGTCCGCTACCAGGACTCGACGCTGCTCTTCTCCGCCGACCAGGCGGTCGCGGAGCTGCCCCAGGATCGCAGCACGCTCGACAGCGTCGTCTACCAGCTGCTCGAAGCGCGCGGCAACGGCACCGCGACGAAGGTCGTGCGGCCCGACGCCGAGCACACCGAGCTCACCAACGTCACCTTCACGACCTGCGATCCCGACGACGTCGACTGGCGGATCACTGCGCGCGAGATGAAGCTCGACCACGCCGAAGGCGTCGGCACGGCGCGCGGCATGCGCGTGCGCTTCAAGGACGTGACGTTGCTCGCGCTGCCGTGGGCGACGTTCCCGATCGACGATCGGCGCAAGAGCGGCTGGCTCTATCCGCAGCTCGGCAGCGGCGACAACGGCGGCTTCGACATCGCGGTGCCGTACTACCTCAATCTCGCGCCGAACTACGACGCGACGCTGGTGCCGCGCCTCATCACCGACCGCGGCTTCATGGCGGGCGGCGAGTTCCGCTATCTGTTCGAGAAGCATCGCGGCGAGTTCGCGTTCACGTATCTGCCGAACGACGACATCGCTGAGCGCGATCGTCACTCCTATTACTTCGACCATACGACGCAGTTCAACCGCTGGTTCAACTTCGTCGCGGATCTGAACGAGGTCTCGGACGACCGCTACTTCGAGGACTTCGGCGACTCGCTCGCGAGTGCCGCGACGAGCTATCTCTCCTCCAGCGCGTACCTGAACGGCCGCGGCACCTGGTGGACGCTCGCGTTCGGCGGCGACGACCTCGAGGTCACCGATCCGCGCATTCCCGCATCGTCGGAGCCCTATCGCCGCCTGCCGCGCTTCACCTTCGACGGCAGCAAGCGCTTCACCGACTGGTTCGAGGCCGGCGTCCGCAGCGAGCTCGTGAAGTTCGACAAGGACGACGCCGTCACCGGCAACCGCTACGACGTGCACCCGTACGTCGCGTTCCCGTTCGAGCGCGCGGCGTGGTACCTGCGACCCGAGCTCGGCGTGCGCCACACGAGCTACGCCCTCGACCGAAACGTCGACGACTCGCCGTCGCGCACCACGACGATCGCGAGCCTCGACACCGGCCTGTTCTTCGACCGCTACTTCACCGCCGGCGATCGCCCGCTGCGCCAGACGCTCGAGCCGCGCCTGTTCTATCTCTACGTCCCGTTCGAAGAGCAGGACGACATCCCGCTGTTCGACACGCAGGAGCTGACGTTCGGCTTCGGCCAGCTGTTCCGCACCAACCGCTTCTCGGGCGCCGACCGGCAGATCGACGCGAACCAGCTGACCCTCGCGCTCTCGTCGGCGGTCCTCGACGACCGCGATGGCCGCGAGCTGATGCGTGCCAGCATCGGCCAGATCCGCTACTTCGACGACCAGGACGTGCAGCTCCCGGGCCAGCCGCTGACCGACTACGACGGTTCCGCCTACGCCGCCGAGCTCGACTTCGACCTCGACGACCGCTGGTCGCTCACGCTCTCGCAGCAGTACGACCCGAACGACGACGAGACCGACCTCTCCGCAGTCCGCGCGCAGTACCGCTTCGGCACGCGCGGCGTCGCGAACCTCGCGTACCGCTTCCGTCGCGATCTGCTCGAGCAGGTCGACGGTTCGGTCGCGTTTCCCGTCAACGACAGCACGCGCCTCGTCGGCCGCTGGCTCTACTCGCTCGACGATTCCGACACGCTCGAAGCCTTCGCCGGCATCGAGTACGAGAGCTGCTGCTGGGCGCTGCGCGTACTCGGCCGCCACTACGTCCGTAACATCGAGGGCGAGTCGAACAACGCGATCTATCTCGAGCTCGAGCTCAAGGGACTGGGGGCGTTCGGGCGGAAGTCGGGGGATTTTCTGCGAAGGTCGATCTTTGGCTACCGCTAGAACCAGCGGCGCGGGCAGGAACGGGCGCGCGCACGACCCGAGCAAACTCAAGCGCAACCTGTGCCTGCCAACGTGCACGGAACGCCTTACCGCGCATCTTGAAGCTTGGGGTTTGCTGGGCCTAGCCGAAATCGCCGGCGCGACGCGCGGTGATACTATAGTGCCACTATGCGCACCGAGCTCGTCACCACGCTGAAGCGTCAGGCCACCGAGCTGCTCTCGGACATCGAGCGGAGCAAGGAGCCGATCCTCATTACGCAGCACGGGCTGCCGAGTGCCTACCTGGTTGATGTCGAGACCTACCGCCTCATGGAGCAGCGTCTCGCCGTCCTCGAGGGGATCGCACGCGGTGAGCTGGCGCTGGCCGAGGGTCGCGTGGTGAGCCATGCCCAAGCCAAGGCGCGTCTCGCGCGATGGCTGAAGTAGTCTGGCTGGAGCCGGCGCTGAGCGATCTCGAAGCGATCGCCGAGTACATCGCAGTGGAGAACCCCGCCGCCGCGGCGACGCTGGTCGAGCGCGTCGTGAAGCACGTCGAGCAGCTGGCGGATCACCCCGAGAGCGGCAGTCGGCCGCAAGAGCTCAAGCGATCCCGCTACCGTCAGATCGTCGAGCCGCCCTGTCGCGTGTTCTACCGCTATGACGGTCGACGCGTTTTCATCCTGCACGTCATGCGCACGGAGCGTTTGTTGCGTGAACGTCGGCTCGCGGCGCGTTCGCGCCGGACGAGACCTCAACGAGGCGAGTGAGGATCGCGCCGTGCCCTACCTGGAAATCGCACTCTGCATCGTCGGCATAGCACTGTTCGCCAACGCCGGTAAGCTCGAAGCGCAGGGTGGCGCGGCCGATCATTCGGTGTTGTGGGGCGCGCTGTCGCTGCTCGTGTCGGTCGTGGTGTTCGCGCTCGGCGGGCGCTGGGTCGCCTGGCTGATTGCGCAGATCGTACTGTTCGTCGGCATTGCGATCGTGCGCGTCGTGCTCGACGATCGCGGGAAGTGATTCGATGCCGGATGCGATCTTCCACCTCTCGTTCCCGGTTTCGTCGCTGCGTGCTTCGCTCGATTTCTACGAACGCTGCCTCGGTGCACGGCGCGGTCGCGCCACCGAGGGCTGGGTCGACGTGATCCTGTTCGGTCATCAGATCACGCTGCACGAGCGGCCGGACCAGGTGCTCGGGCGCCAGCTGCGCGGCGTCCGTCATTTCGGCGCGATCATCGGATGGGACCTGGTCGACGCGCTGAGGCGGCGCATCGACGCGCACGAGCCGCGCATCGAGGCGAGCATCGTCCATCGTGACGTCGGACTGCCGAGCGAGCACGTGAAGCTGCTGCTCGAGGATCCCGATGCGAATCTGATCGAGATCAAGGCCTATCGCGATATCCGCTCCGTTTCGGAGGCGCCATGAGAGCTGCACTCGCATTCGTCGTGGCAGGTTTCGCGGTCGCCGCCTCGGCGTTGACGCCGGCAAACAACGTGCAGCCATGGGCGCCGACGCCGATCTCGTCTTCGCAGTTCGAGTCGCATCCCGCCTTCGATCCCCTGAACGGCGACCTCTATTTCGTACGGAGCTCGCCCGCGTTCGAAGGCTGGCGCATCCTGCGCAGCCGGTGCAAAGCGGGCGGCTGGAGCGAGCCGGTCGATGCCGCGTTCGCCGGCGACGGCGTCGAGGCCGATCCGTACTTCAGCGACGGCGGCCGCACGCTCTGGTTCATCTCGACGCGCACGACCGACGGCGTGAAGCGCACGGATCTCGACATCTGGCGCGTCGAGCGCGATGACAAAGGCCGATGGCAGACGCCAACGCGCCTGCCGGAACCGGTCAACTCGCCCGGCCAGGAGTGGTTTCCGAGGCCCTCCGCAGACGGCTGGCTCTACTTCGGTTCCGATCGAGCGGGCGGACTCGGAAACACCGACATCTGGCGTGCGCGCGAGCACGACGGCGAGTGGACGATCGAGAACCTCGGCGCCGCAATCAACACCGCGAAGCACGAGTACGAGCCGTTGCCGTCGCCGGACGGAAAGCGCCTGATCGTCATGGGCGGCGACGCCTTGTACGAATCGCGGCGTGGCGAGGACGGCTGGGCGCCACGAACGAAACTGCCGCCGCAGGTCAACGTCAACGGCAGCGAGATCGGCGCACTGTTCTCCCCGAGCGGACGTTCGCTGATGTTCGCGCGCGACCTCGTGGGCGGGCAGTCGGGCGAGCTGTTCGTCTGGTACGAGCGCGGTGACGAGGCGTGGCCGCCGCGCTGCGCAGCGAAGGGCCGATGACCGGGGCGGAGACGCACGCGGCGTTCGCGCGCTCCTGGCGGCGCTGCTGGAGGGCGAGCGGTGCGCGCGGTGACGGCGAACCGCTGATGCAGCGACTGCTCGCGGCGTGGGCCGAACCGCACCGCCGCTATCACACGCTGCAGCACCTCGATGAGTGCCTGGCGACTGTCGAACCGCATCTCGGCCTCGCGCAGCATCCAGCGGAAGTCGAGCTCGCGCTGTGGTTTCACGATGCGATCTACGAGGTCGCCCGAAAGGACAGCGAGGAGCGCAGCGCAGCGTGGGCCGCGCAGGTGCTGCATGACGCCGGCGTCGAAACTACGGCCGTCGAGCGGGTGCGTGCCCTGATCCTCGCGACGCGGCACGATGCGGTCCCCGTCGGAACCGACGAGCAGCTCGTCGTCGACGTCGATCTCGCGATCCTCGGCACGCCGCGCGAGCGCTTCGACGAGTACGAGCGCCAGGTGCGCGACGAGTACCGCTGGGTGCCCGGCTTCCTGTTTCGTCGCAAGCGCCGCGAAGTTCTCGCGGAATTTCTGGCGCGCGACCCGCTCTACGCGACGGCTCCGATCCGCGCGGCGCTGGAATCACGTGCGCGCGAGAACCTCACACACGCCTTGCAGCGAATTGGCGGAAGCGCGATCACGCGGGATGGCGATGCATGAACTGGGGGCGCATTCTCGTGTTCGCGCTCATCCTCTTCGCGCTCGCGAAGGCGGTCGCGTTCCTGCTCGGCGCGCTCTATCCGTACACCTGGCATCTCTACGGCGCGACGTTCGAGCAGGCTGCACCGCTGATCCTGCCGGTGCGGCGGGTCGTGACGGCGATGCTCGCGCTCGCCGTCTACCTCGTGTTCCTGCGACCGATCTCGGAACGTCCGCTCGCGCATGCCCTCGTGCTGTGCGTCGTGACGACTGCGTTCACCGTTGCATGGGACGCGTGGGGCGCGCGCAGCGCCCACGAGGCGTTCGATCCCCGGAATCTCGTCGGTCACGTCATCGTTGCGCTCGCGGCGTGGCTTGCCTCCGCGCTGTTTCGCCGCTTCAGCCCGGAGCAGGTCACGAAGCCGGGCCGCGGTTCCTGACCCGCACCGACGGGTCGTCACGCTTGCGGGATACGGTGGCGCTGCGCGGCGTTCCGCTGCGTATGGCGGATTGGCGCTCTGCGCCATGCCCAGTTCCTCAACCACCCTGGGAGCCAAAAAGAAGATGAAACCGCTCCGTCAGTGGCTTCTGGCTTTCATGCTCCTGCTCCTTTCCGGCGCTGCGCTCGCGCAGATCGGGCCGCCCCACGTCTGGGACATCGACAACAGCGGCAGGATCACCGTGCACAACGACGCCGGGATCGCGACCGGGCAGCTTTCCGCCTGCTGCGCCAGCGATGCGTACCCGATCATCACGATCACGCTCGACACGATGTTCTTCAACGACGGTCGCGTTCTCGACCTCAACATCACGTGGAGCGGCCAGCGCAACCCCGACAACTCGGTCACCTACTTCCTTACCGACGGTTCGTCCTCCTCCAGCTGGCGTATGCTGCCGAACGGCCAGGTCGTGGACGACTATGATTGGGGTCCCGGCGATTCCGACTGGTCCGACACGGACGGCTGGGAAGACTTCTCGGAGGAAGCGTTCGAAGACATCGAGAACTTCTGGTCGGAATCGGACGACTGGTAGAACGGTCCCTGAACACTGATGCCTGAAGCGGCCGGCCCGCGCCTGCGTGGGCCGATCGCTTAACAGGTCGCGTGTTATCCTCCGCGCCCCCAAAGGCGCACTTTTCGACCATGATCAAGGCCTTCGCCGCGCTTTTCCTCGCGGCCGCATCGTTCCTCGTGCCGCTCTCGGCACGTGCCCAGGCGCTCGGTTCCGAGCCGCTCGACAAGGTCGTCGCGATCGTCGAGGAAGAAGTCATCCTCCAGAGCGAGCTCGATCGCGCCGTCGGCGCGATCCTGCAGCAGTTCGCGAACCGCTCGACCGAGCTCCCGCCGCGCGAAGTGCTCGAGCGCCAGATGCTCGAGCGCATGATCATCCAGAAGCTGCAGATCCAGCGCGCCGAGACGACCGGCATCCGGGTCAGCGACACGGAGCTCGACCAGGCGGTGCAGCGGCTCGCGCAGCAGAACGGCGCGACGCTCGATCAGCTGCGCGCTTCGCTCGAGCGAGACGGCTACTCGTGGGAGGAGTTCCGCAAGACGATGCGCGACGAGCTCCTGACGCAGCGCCTGCGCCAGCGCTTCGTGCAGTCGCGCATCAACGTCACCGACACCGAGATCGACATCGTGCTCGCGAGCGAGAGCCTGAAGCGCGGCGAGGTTCGGATCTCGCACATACTCGTCTCGGTGCCGGACGGTGCGAGTGCGGCGGACATCCAGACCGCGCGCGAGAAGATCGAGCGGATCCGCCGCGAGATCGACGGTGGCCTTGACTTCAACGCCGCGGCGATCCGCTACTCCGATGGCCAGCAAGCGCTCGAAGGCGGCGATCTCGGCTGGCGCCGGTACGACGAAGTGCCGTCGATCTTCGCCGACATGGTCGCGGGCATGGAGACCGGTCAGGTCTCGCAGCCGCTGCGCGGTCCGTCGGGCTTCCACATGCTGAAGCTCGTCGACAAGCGCGAGCAGTCGCAGGAGATCGTCGACCAGTACAACGCGCGCCACATCATGGTGCGCACTTCCGAGCTGGTCTCGAGCGAGGAGGCGCTGGCGTCGATCCGCAACATCCGGGATCGGATCGTGTCGGGCGAGGACTTCGCGACGCTCGCGAAGGAGTTCTCGGAGGACAAGACGTCCTCGAACCAGGGCGGCGACATGGGTTGGTTCCAGATCGGCGACTACGGCACGCGTGTCGCACAAGTGCTGGAGTCGCTCTCGGACAAGCAGCTCTCGGAGCCCTTCCAGACCGAAGCCGGCTGGCACATCCTCGAGCGGCTCGGCACGCGCGCGCTCGATCGCACCAGCGAAGCCGTGCGCGAGCAGGCGTCCGAGATCATCCGCAACCGCAAGGCCGAGGAAGAATTCGAGGCGTACATGCGCCAGATGCGCGCCGAGTCGTACGTCGAGAACCGCCTCACCGGCAAGGCGACCGAGATGAACGAGACCGCCGCCGAGAACGCGCCGGATCCCGACAAGGTGCGCAACACGCCGACTCAGCCGCGCGCGGTCGATCAGAAAGAGCCGCCGGGCTGATCCGGTTTGGAAGGGGTCGCTGAAGAGCATCGGGGCTTCCGCCCCTCCCACAGTGACCCCGTCCGTCGCCGCCAGTATGACGACGGGCTTTCGATTCCTAGCGTATGGCGATGATGCGGATCGCGGTGACGGGAGGGGAGCCGGCGGGGATCGGGCCGGAGCTCGTTGCGCGGCTCGCGCAGCAGCGCTTCGAGGATGCGGAGCTCGTCGCGATCGGCGACGCCCGGCTCTACGAGCGTGCGGCGCGCGGGATCGGGGTGGCGCTCAGGCTCGGCTCGTTTCGTACGCATGCGCCGACCGCGCACGAGCCGGGTGCGCTCTGCTGCATCGACGTGCCGCTCGCGGCGCCGGTCGAGCCGGGCCGGCTCGACCTACGCAACGGCGGTTACGTCGTCGAGATGCTCGCGCGCGCGTCGAGCGGTGCTCTCGACGGGACGTTCGACGCGATCGTGACGGCGCCGGTGCACAAGGGCGTCGTCAACGACGCCGGTGTGCGCTTCACCGGCCACACCGAGTTCTTCGCGGAGCGCGCGAACCGCGACGTCGTGATGATGCTCGCCGCACCGACGCTGCGCGTCACGCTCGCGACCACGCATCTACCGCTCGCCGAAGTTCCTCGCGCGATCACGCGCGACGGGCTCGTACGCACGATCCGCATCGTCGCGAACGACCTGCGCACCGCGTTCGGTGTCGAGCAGCCGAAGATCGCCGTGCTCGGGCTCAACCCGCACGCGGGTGAAGGCGGACACCTCGGGCGCGAGGAGATCGAGACGATCGCGCCAGCCTGCGAGATGCTGCGACAGGAGGGCCTCGACGTCGAAGGTCCGCTGGCCGCGGACACTGCGTTCACCCCGAACCGGCTCGAGCACTACGACGCCTACGTCGCGATGTACCACGACCAGGGTCTGCCGGTACTCAAGGCGCTCGGCTTCGGCGAAGCCGTCAACGTGACGCTCGGCCTGCCCTACGTGCGGACCTCGGTCGATCACGGCGTCGCGCTCGACGTCGCCGGCACGGGCCGCGCCGATCCGGCGAGCCTCATCGCCGCGACCGAGCTTGCGATCGAGCTCGCGAACCGCCGCCGCAACAGCGGCGGCCGCGGCATCGGAAACGGTGTCAGAGTGAGCTTCCGGGACGATCCGGAATGAAGCGCTCCTCGGCAACTCGCGAAAAAGGGGTCAGAGTCATTTTCCGGGACGATCACACGGCATGAGCAAGGCGCGCTCCCCGGAAAATGACTCTGACCCCTTTTTCGCTGACCCCTTTTTCGCCGCGCATGTTCCGCGCAAGCGCTTCGGGCAGCACTTTCTGCACGAGGCCGGCATCATCGACCGGATCGCCCGCGCGGTCGACCCGCGGCCCGGCCAGGCGCTGGTCGAGATCGGTCCCGGCGAGGGCGCGCTGACGTTTCCGCTGCTCGAGCGGATCGACCGGCTGACGGTCGTCGAGCTCGACCGCGATCTGATCCCGCGGCTGCGCGAGCGCGCGCCGCCGGAGGTGCTCGAGATCGTCGAGTCGGACGTGCTCGATGTGGATTTCACCGCGCTGCGCGCGAGGCTCGCGCGCGAGCCGACCCAGAAGCTGCGTGTCGTCGGCAACCTGCCGTACAACATTTCGACACCGATCCTGTTCCATCTGCTCGAGCATCGCGACGCGATCGCCGACATGCAGTTCATGCTCCAGCGCGAGGTCGTCGACCGCATGGCCGGGGCGCCGGGCAGCAAGACCTACGGCCGACTCTCGGTGATGCTGCAGGCGCGCTGCCGGGTCGAGCCCCTGTTTCGCGTGCCGGCCGGTGCGTTTCGTCCGCCGCCGAAGGTCGAATCCGCGGTCGTCAGGCTCACCCCGCGCGCCGACGGTGAGGTCGCCATCGCCGACGCGACGCTGTTCGCGCGTGTCGTGCGCGACGCGTTCTCGCAGCGCCGCAAGACGCTGCGCAACGCGCTCTCCGGCGTCGCAGACGCCGCCGCGATCGAGGCCGGCGGCGTCGATCCGAAGCTGCGCGCCGAAGACGTCCCGGTCGCCGCATACGTCGCGCTTGCGAATGCCCTCGCCTGCACGTAGGCCGGGCAACCACGTGCCGCTTGCTCCGCGGCGCCCGCTTGTCGAGAATCGACCCATGGCGAAGCGGAACCGTCCGCCCCACGACATCAAGGTCAGCGTCGAAACGCGGTTCCTCGACGACCAATCGGCGCCGCGCGAGAACCGGTTCGTGTTCGCGTACACGGTGACGATCAGTAACCGGGGCGGCGTCGCCGCGCGTCTCATCTCGCGCCACTGGGTCATCACCGACGCGAACGGCAAGGTCCAGGAAGTCCGCGGCGAGGGCGTGGTCGGCGAGCAGCCGTGGATGCGGCCCGGCGACGATTTCCAGTACACCTCGGGTGCCGTGCTCGAGACCTCGGTCGGCACCATGACCGGCAGCTACCAGATGCTCGGCGACGACGGCACGCACTTCGACGCGCCGATCCCGACCTTCACGCTATCGGTGCCGAGGACCTTGCATTGAGCGCTCGTCGCCGATGACGACCTGGGCCATCGGCGACGTGCAGGGCTGCTGTGACGCACTGAAGCGCCTCCTCGACAAGCTTCGCTTCGACGCCGCGCGCGATCGGCTCTGGTTCTGCGGCGACCTCGTCAACCGCGGCGGCCAGTCGCTCGAGACGCTGCGGCTGGTGAAGTCGATCGATGCCGCGAGCGTCGTCGTCCTCGGCAACCACGATCTCAGCCTCTGCGCGATCGCGGCGCGCAAGGAGGAAGAGCAGCGCAAGACCAATGCCGAGCTGCAGCGCGTGCTGTTCGCGAGCGACGGATCGGCGCTGATCGACTGGCTGCGCAAGCGTCCGCTGTTCCACCAAGACAAGGCGCTCGGCTACGCGATCGTCCACGCCGGCCTCGCGCCGAAATGGACGCTCGCGATCGCGGCGCGCCGCGCGCGCGAGGTCGAGAAGCGGCTGCGCGGCCCGAACCACCGCAAGCTCCTGCGGCAGATGTACGGCAACAAGCCCGCCGCGTGGTCGCCGAAGCTCGACGGCGTCGACCGGCTGCGCGCGATCATCAACGTCATGACGCGGCTGCGCTACTGCGACGTGCGCGGCCGCATCGCGTTCGACGAGAAGGGTGCGCCGGGGACGCAGCCGGATGGTCTCTACCCGTGGTTCGAGGTGCCGGGTCAGGTCGAGCGCGAGCTGCCGGTGATCTGCGGGCACTGGTCGACGCTTGGGCTCGTGATCGGCATGGGGATTCGCGCGCTCGACACCGGCGCGGTCTGGGGCGGCAAGCTGACGGCGCTCGAGCTCGGCGGCGACGGGCGCATCGTGCAGGTGGCGGGGTTGGCGGGCGGGGCACGCGGGTCAGACTAGCGTTCGCGCGAAAAGCGTCGGGGCTTCCGCCCGTCCCACAGTGATTCCGACCGTCACGCGCAAACCGCGCCATGGACGTGCGTGACCTGTGGAATCACTGTGGGAGGGGCGGAAGCCCCGACAGCGCGACACATCAACCCGAGCGACGCACCAGCTCGACGAAGTCGAACGAATACGCATGCTTCGCATCGGCCGTGTGATGCTCGCGCGCCACCTCGCGCCAATCCGCCGCGTCGTACGCCGGAAAGAACGTATCCGCCCCGACGTCCGCATCGACGAACGTCAGATCGAGCCGCGTCGCGCACGGCAGCGCGAGCGTATACACCTCGCCCCCGCCGATCACGATGAGCTCGCCGTCGGCAAGCGCTCGCGCCTCGTCGAGCGACGCGACCGCTTCCATGCCGTCGAACGGAACCGAGCGCGAACGCGTCAGCACGAGATTGCGCCGCTCGGGCAGCGCACGGCCGAGCGATTGCGCGGTCTTTCGTCCCATCAGGATCGTGTGTCCGCGCGTGATGCGCTTGAAGCGCTTCAAGTCGTCCGGCAGATGCCACGGCAGACCGCCGTCGCGACCGATCCCGCGCCGCCGGTCGAGCGCGGCGACGAGCACGAGCGCGTCGGTCATACCGCGACGGCCGCGCGGATCGGCGCGTGCGAAGCGTAGCCTTCGATCGCGATGTCGTCGTAGGTGTAGTCGAAGATCGACGCGCGCGGCGCGAGCTTCAGCAGCGGCAGCGGCAGCGGCTCGCGTGCGAGCTGCTCGCGCGCCTGCTCGAAGTGGTTCGAGTAGAGATGCGCGTCGCCGAGTGTGTGGACGAAGTCGCCCGGCGCGTAGCCGGTGACCTGCGCGACCATGTGCGTCAGGAGCGCGTACGACGCGACGTTGAACGGCACGCCGAGGAAGATGTCGCCCGAGCGCTGGTAGAGCTGACACGAGAGGCGCCCGCCCGCGACGTAGAACTGGAACATCGCGTGGCACGGCTGCAGTGCCATCAGCGGCAGCTCTGCGACGTTCCAGGCGCTCACGATGAGCCGGCGCGAATCGGGATTGCGGCGGATCTCGTCGATCACCCAGGCGATCTGGTCGACGGTGCGGCCGTCGGGACACGTCCACGAGCGCCACTGCTTGCCGTAGACGGGGCCGAGCTCGCCGTTCGCGTCGGCCCACTCGTCCCAGATCGAGACCTTGTTGTCGCGCAGGTATTTGACGTTCGTCTCGCCGCGCAGGAACCAGAGCAGCTCGTGCACGATCGAGCGCACGTGCAGCTTCTTCGTCGTGACCATCGGAAAGCCGCGCGCGAGATCGAAGCGCATCTGATGCCCGAAGATGCTCTTCGTGCCGGTACCGGTGCGGTCGCTCTTGTCGACGCCGTGCTCGAGCACGTGGCGCAGGAGATCGAGGTACTGCTTCATCGACCGGCCTCCGCTGCGGGGACGGGAGCGAGCGTCGGCGCGCGACGCGAGAGCGCGAGCAGCATGACGCCCGTCGCGATCAGCGGCAACGACAGCAGCATGCCCATGGTGAGCCAGCCGCCGGCGAGGTAGCCGAGGTGCTCGTCGGGCTGGCGCACGAACTCGACTGCGAAGCGGAACGTGCCGTAGAGCAGCGCGAACATCCCCGACACCGCGTAGCGCGGGCGTGGTTTCGACGAGAACCACCACAGGATCACGAACATCACGAGGCCCTCGAGGAACGCCTCGTAGAGCTGCGACGGATGCCGCGCGAAGGCGTCGAGCTCGCCGGCCGCGTGCGCGGCGACGAGCGCTTGCTGCGACGAATACGCCATCGGCAGCGCCTTCGGGAAGATCACGCTCCACGGCGCGTCGGTGACGCGACCCCAGAGCTCGCCGCCCACGAAGTTGCCGAGCCGCCCGAAGCCGAGGCCCGGCGGCACGATCGGTGCGACGAAGTCGATTGTGTCCCAGAACGAAAGCCCGCGGCGCCACGACCAGTGCAGCGTCGCCGCAAGCACCCCGAGCAGCCCGCCGTGGAAGCTCATGCCGCCTTCCCATACGCGGACGATCGACAAGGGATCGGCGAGGAAATCGGCAAACCCGTAGAACAGCACGTAGCCGAGACGCCCGCCGAGGATCACGCCGAGCATGCCGTAGAAGATCAGGTCCGAGTACGCCGCCTCGCCGACCGGCAGGCGACCCTGTCGCACGCGCTTCAGACCAAGCCAGTACCCGACGCCGAACGCGGCGAGATACATGAGCCCGTACGAGTGGATCTTGATCGGTCCGAGCGAGACCGCGATCGGGTCGATCTGGTGGAGGTAGGGCACGCGGGGAAGTCCAGCGGGAGCTTACCGGCGCATTATGCAGTAGGCCGGACATCGCTTGCGATGGCCGGCGGAGACGTCCGATGCGTTGCCGGCTGCGCAGTCCCTGCTCCGCAATCCGCTGGCGCATCCATGCGCCAGCCCTCACGCCCTTCGGGCGTTCGACCATCGATGCGCGATGTCCGGCCTACTCGTAGCCGTTCGCGAAGAGCGGGGCGTCGTCGATGAGCTCGACGATGTACTCGCCGGTGCCGCCGCGGATCTCGAGCTTGTAGCCGCGGGTGTACTCGGCCGCGTTGACCGTGGTCCAGTCGATGACCGAGAGCGTCGCGTTCGCGGGCGAAAGCACGCGCACGAGCAGGTTGCCGGCACGCGCGTTCTGCCCGGAGACGAGCGGTGCGACCGGCGTGTTGATCTGGAACACGGCGCTCGCGCCCGCCGTCGTCGCGTAGGTGTCGTGCACGCGCAGCGTCTCGCCTTCGAAGCGCAGCGCGCGCTGCCACGACGACACCGCGGTGCCGTTGCCGAAGGCCGGCGTGAGATTCGCGTTCGCGACGATCGCGCCGCCGGGCTCGAGCGTGACGGTCATCGTCGAAGTCGTGCTCGCGCGCTGCGGGATCGTCTGGCCGGCTGCGGTCAGGAAGCGCAGCACGTTGTGCGTCTCGATGCCCTGCTGGATGCCGCTGCGGCTGAAGATGTTCTCGGACACCGCGAGGAAGTCGCGCGCGAACAGCGTGAACGCGCCCTGCTCCTGGTGCGCGTGCGACTGATCGTACGGTCCCGCGATGAAGTGCAGCCAGTACGCGGTCGGATGCCAGCCGCTGCGCGCGAAGAGATTGCCCGTGCCGGTGGCGTGGTAGTGACGTGCGGTCGGCGCGACACCGGCGCCGCCGGACGGCAGCAGATCGTGGCGGTAGTTGAAACCCTGCCCCATCTGCGGCACCGAAATGCGCGAAAGCCACCAGCTCGCGCGCTCGCGGAACGCCAGGTCGGTCGTCAGCGCGCGCGCCTGCAGCACGAGGTTGCGGTGGTAGTCGAACAGGTTCGGATACGACTCGCGCGCCAGGTCGCCGATCGGCGCGTAGCGGTCGAAGGTCGGAACGGTCGCGTGCAACCAGAAATCGATCGTGTCGCGCGCATGCGTGTTCTGTGCGGCGAGGTCGGTGGTCGTCGCGATGCGCCAGAGGCGATAGAGCTCGAACAGGCGCTGGTGCGCGAGTCCGTAGCCGGTCCCTTCGCGGCTGCCGCCACCGTCGAGCACGTCGAAGAACGCGACGAGCGGCGGGAGCTTCGTGTTGTCGAGGAACTGGCGCCAGGTCGTGCTGTCGCTCGCGAGCGCCCAGTACATCGTCGCTTCGATGAAGCTGTAGTAGTAGTTGTTGCCGGGGTCGTTCACCGACCAGCCCGACCACGGATGCTGGTTCGCGCCCCAGCGCGCCTGGGTGTGGTTCCAGACGTTCCAGATCGCCTGCTCGGCGTATGCGGCCCAGCGGGTGCGCTGCGACGGCGTGGTCTGAGCCGCGCACCAATCGTAGGTCAGCGCGAGGTCGCGGATGTAGGGGCCGACTTCGAGGTACGAGTCGCCGGAGATCTCCGGCCGGCCGCCGCCGGCGATCACGGCTTCGGCCGCCGTGACGTCCGCGTCGACCATGCCGATCGCGTGCGCGCAGTACGCGGGATTGCCGTCGCGCAGGGCCATGTAGGCCGCGTCGGTCGCCGAAAACGCGTAGCGCTGCTGGCCCTGGAACACGACCGCGTCGACCCAGCCCTTGAAGCGCGTGTAGGCGGGTGAGGCTTCGTCGACGTAGTCGAGGAACGCGGTCGGAATCGCGGCTTGTACCGCGATGGGCGACAACAGCACGGCAACCGCGAAAACGCGGAAAGAACGAAAACGCTGACGCATGGATTCCCCGAGATGCGCTGACCCGGCGGGCGATTGTCTCCGCGATTTACGCTCCGGCGCCGTGCGCACCGTCACGCCGGCCGACCGTTCGTCGGGATTGCAGCACCGCGCAGTCGGGGCTTCCGCCCCTCCCACAGGGATTCCCGCCGTCTGCACGAAAACACTCGCGACATCGCGCGGGCCGCCTTGTTCAGTGGACCGCTACAGCAGGACGCGGCAGACGTAGCCCTTGAGGTAGTCGGTCTCGGGGATCGCGGGATTGACGGGGTGGTCGGGGGCCTGCTGCAGCCGCGACAGCACCTGGACATTGCGGTCGAGGTGGCGGGCGCCGGCGTTCACGACCTCGAGCAGCGCGTCGCGCGGCATGTGGTAGCTGCACGAGCAGGTGATCAGGATCCCGTCACGGCCGAGCAGCTGCATCGCGGCCTCGTTGATGCGCCGGTACGCGAGCTTGCCCTCGGCGAAGTCCTTCTTGCGCTTGACGAACGCGGGCGGGTCGACGATCACCGCGTCGAAGCGTTCCTTCTCGTGACGCAGTCGCTTCAGCGCATCGAACGCGTCCTCCTCGAACGCGGTCACGCGCTCGGCGACGCGGTTCGTCGCGGCGTTCGCGCGGATCGCCTCGACCGCGGACTTCGACGCGTCGACGCAGATCACCTCGCGCGCACCGAACGACGCGGCACGCACGCCCCACGCACCGGCGTACGCGAACACGTCGAGCACGCGGCCGTCCGCGACGTACGGCGCCATCGAATCGCGGTTCGCGCGCTGGTCGTAGAACCAGCCGGTCTTCTGGCCGCGCTCGACGTCGATCACGAACTCGAGCCCGCCCTCCTCCGCCACGACGCGCTCGGGCAGCGCGCCGAACGCGGTCTCGACGTATTCGGGCAGGCTTTCCAGCTGCCGCACCGAGCCGGCGTTCTTCCAGACCAGCGCGAGGGGCTTGAGCACCTTCTCGACCGCCGCGGCGATGTCGTCCTTCAGCGCCTCCATACCCGCCGTGCCGATCTGGCCGACGACGACGTCGCCGTAGCGATCGAGCACGAGCCCCGGCAGACCGTCCGACTCGCCGTACACCAGCCGGTAGTACGGACGCGGATACACCGACTCGCGCAGCCCGAGCGCGACCTTGAGCCGGTGCACGATCAGCGAGCGATCGACCGCGTGCTTCAGCCCGCGCACGACCAGCCGCGCTGCGATCAGCGCGTTCGGGTTGACGTACGCGATGCCGATCGGCTTGTCGGCGTGATCGACGACGACCGCATGCTGCCCCGGCTCGAACGCCGTCAGTGGCGTCTTCCGCGTGTCGACCTCGTTGCTGAAGACCCAGAGGTGGCCGGTCCTCAAGCGCGCATCCTCACCCTTCTTGAGCGCGAGCGCGGGCAGCTCGATCGTCTTTTCGTCCGTTTCTTGCATGAAAGTTCCAGAACACGAGCATCCGAGCGCCCGCCGCATCCTACACTTTCGCCGTGCCCAACCGACTCGCCCGGGAAACGAGCCCATATCTCGCCCAGCACGCGGAAAACCCCGTCGACTGGTATCCGTGGGGCGACGAGGCTCTTTCGAGGGCCCGCGCCGAGAACAAACCGATCCTGCTCTCGATCGGCTACAGCGCCTGCCACTGGTGCCACGTGATGGCACACGAGTCGTTCGAAGACGCCGCGACCGCGGATGTCATGAACGCGCTCTACGTCAACATCAAGGTCGATCGCGAGGAGCGGCCCGATCTCGACAAGCTCTACCAGCTCGCGCACCAGGCGCTCGCGCAGCGCGGCGGCGGCTGGCCGCTGACGATGTTTCTCGAGCCGCACGAGCTGGTGCCGTTCTTTGCGGGCACGTACTTCCCGAAGACGCCGCGCCAGGGCATGCCGGCGTTCGCAACCGTGCTCGAGCGCGTGCGGCAGTGGTACGACGCGAAGCCCGAGCAAGTGCGCGAGCAGAACGCGCAGATGCAGCGCTTCCTCACCGCGCACGCGCGCGGCCCGGAGCCCGAAGGCGTCGTCGTGCTCGACCGTCGCCCGATCGATGCGGCGCTCGCGCAGCTCGCACGCAGCTTCGATCCGCATTGGGGCGGCTTCGGCCGCGCGCCGAAGTTCCCGCACGCGACCGAGCTCGAGCTGCTCGCGGCGACCGCGCAGCGCGGCGAGCTCCAATCGGCGCGCATGCTCGAGGTCACGCTGACGCGCATGGCCGAAGGCGGCATGCACGACCAGCTCGGCGGCGGCTTCTGCCGCTACAGCGTCGACGAGCGCTGGGAGATCCCGCACTTCGAGAAGATGCTGTACGACAACGCCGCGCTGCTGCCGCTCTATGCGCGCGCGGCGCGCACGCACGCCGACCCGGCGTACGCGCGCGTCGCGCACGGCATCGTCGCATTCCTCGCGCGCGAGATGACGCACCCCGACGGTGCGTTCCACGCCGCGCTCGACGCAGATTCCGAGGGCGAGGAAGGCCGGTTCTACGTCTGGACGCGCGACGAGATCGAAGCGCTGCTGCCGGGCGAGATGTTGGCGCTCGCGGAGCGCCGCTACGGCTTCGACCGCGATCCGAACTTCGAGGAACACGGCTACAACCCGATCCTCGCGCGTTCGGCGGGCTCGATCGCGCGCGAGCTCTCCCTCGACGAGGATCAGGTCGCCGAGAAGCTCGAGGCCGCGCGCACGACGCTGTTCGACGCGCGCGCAAAGCGGCCGCGCCCGGGTCTCGACGACAAGATACTGACGTCATGGAATGCGCTCATGATCGGCGGGCTTGCGCGCGCGGCGCGGCTCCTGACCGCGCCGTACATGCTCGCGCGTGCCGAGCGCGCGCTCGCGTACTTGCGCCGCCACGTCTGGATCGAGCGCCGCCTCTACGCGAGCGCGAAGGGCGATCCGAAGCGTTTTCCCGGCTACCTCGACGACCATGCGTTCCTGCTCGACGCCCTGCTCGAGCTTCTCGCGACACGCTGGCGACGCCTCGATCTCGACTGGGCGATCGAGATCGCCGACGCGCTGCTCGAGCGTTTCGAGGACCGCGAGCGCGGCGGCTTCTGGTTCACGGCGCACGACCACGAGCGCCGCGTCGCGCGGCAGAAGCCGTGGCTCGACGAGTCGGTGCCGAGCGGCAACGGCGTCGCCGCGCGCGCGCTGCAGAGGCTCGGACACCTCGTCGGCGAGCCGCGCTATCTCGATGCGGCCGAGCGCACGCTGAAGGCCGCCGCGCCGACGATGCAGGAGCTGCCGCACGGCTGCGGCAGCCTGCTGCTCGCGCTCAGCGACTGGCTCGAGCCGACGCCGCAGGTGATCGTGCGCGGCGTATCGGCGCACCTCGCGCGCTGGTTGAGGCTGCAATCGGCGCTCGCGGCGACCGAGGCACGCTTCTACGTCATCGGCGACCGCGAGTCGATGCTTCCGGGGTTGCTCGCGGAACGCGCGCCACGCGGCGAGGCCGTCGCTTACGTCTGCCGCGGCGCAACCTGCCAGGCGCCCCTGCACGACCCCACCGCCCTCATCGGCGCCCTACAGCGCACCTGAAGAAAGGGAAAAAGGGGACGGAGGGGATTAAGTCGACTTAATCCCCTCCGTCCCCTTTTTCATCGCGTGCGCGATCAGCGCGGCGATGCCTGCGACGACGAGACCGACGAGCTGCCAGAGCGGCACGAACACGAACACCAGTGGACCCTGCGCGTCCGGTTCACCGAGCGCGGCGCGAGCGTAGACGACGGGACCGAACGCGAGGCTCAGCGCGACGAGCACGACCAGCAGCGCGGAGCGCACGTCGGCGGGCAGGAACAGCGAGAGCGCCGCGACGATGACCGGCGGCGCGAGGATCCACAGCGCCCAGCCCGTCATGAACACGGCACCCGAAGGATCGACGAGCAGCATCGTGCCGGCGGTCGCGAGCGTTGCGATGGCCGCGACCCAGCGCAGCGACGCCGCCGATCCGAATGCGTTCCTTGCCATGCGACCCCCGTCGCCCGCCCGGTGCGGAGCTTACACGCGCCGCACCGTGGCCGCGCCAGGGTTACGGGCCGCGCAAGTCACGCACGACGCGCGTCCGCAGCCTCACGCCGCCGGATTGGAACGCCGCAGGTCGCCGATCGTCTCGGGAGAGACCCAGAGCACCGTGTTCAGGAACGACGCGACCAGCGGCACGATCGCGGTGCTCGGGCCTTCGATCCAGTCCTTCGAGCCGTAAAACGCCTGCTGCTGCCGGCGCAGATCGTCGAGATCGTCGTAGGCGCGGATCAGGTAGTACGCATCGGGATCGTGCGGCGACGGGCCGTGCGCGACGACGTCCATCTTCCACTGTTTCAGCAGCGGCACCGCGGCTTCGGTCGCGGCGGCGTGGAACGCGTCGCGCTGGCCGGGCTTGAGCTTGTACGAGCGGATTTCGATCAGGCGTTTCGTCATGGCGTGCCTCGGGTCCGGAACCGCACGATGATCGGCGCGCACCGCGGCGCGCGCCACGTCCACCTCGGCGCGAATCGCCGAGGCCAATTCACTCGGTACGCAGATCGAAGCCCGAGAGCTTCCAGGCGCCGTCTTCGGCGACGAAGGTCGGCTCGACGCGCAGCGCGCTCGGCTCGGTCGGGAACAGCGCGACCACGACGAGCTCGCCGTTCGCACCGAGCGCCTTCGCGGGCAGGACTTCGGGCGTCATCGCCGCGACATCCGTGAAGTCGATCCCCATCCCGTACGCCGCGCCGAACGCGCTCTCGAAGTCCTCGCGCGCGAGCTGCCGACGCCAGACGCCGGAGGCAGTATCGCGGAAGTGCGTCATGTCGCCGGCATTCACCGCGACACCGAAGTCGTGCAGCGCTTGCTTGGCCAGGCGCACCTGCTCCGTACGCGGCGGCGGCTCCTTGCCGAACGGCGCGCTAAGCGCAGCAGGCGTTGCGGCGACCGCCGCGCGCACGCCCGCGTCACCTTTCGTGATCGCCTGGATCCGCCACGCGTCGGCTTCCTTCACCAGCGTGATCTCGAGCGGAATCGTCGCGCCGGTGCTCGTGGTGACCGCGCCGCGCAACACGCCGCGCGCGGTGTCGACACGGCGCTCGGGAAAGGCCGCGGAGACGACCTTGGTGAGGCCGCTCGCGAGCAGGAACGCCGACAGCTCGTCGGCGCTCGTGTTCGCCTTGAAATCCTGCGACAAGAGCTCGTGCGCGGCGACGGGATCGTTGCGGCGCACGGCCTCGAAGAACGCCTGCACGACGTCGGTCATGCCACGCGTGAAATGCAGGAACGCCGCGACGCCGAGCGCTGCGACGAGCGCGATCCCCACGACGATCCGTACGAAGCTCTTCATCGGCTCAGCGCTCGAAATCGACGGCCGTCGTGTTGCCGCCGCAGACCACGACGCCGACGCGCTCGTCCGGTGCGGGACGATAGCGCCCGGCGAGCAGCGCCGCGAACGCGGCCGCGCCGCCCGGTTCCGCGACCACGCGCAGCGTGCGCCAGAGCGCCTGCTGCGCGGCACGGATCTCGTCGTCGCCGACGAGCCGCACGCCGTCGATGAAGCGCTGCGCGATCGGGAACATCAGCTCGCCGACCCGGCGCGGCGCGAGCGAATCGGCCGCGATGCCGCCGGCTTCGGCGTCGACCGGCCGCCCCGCCGCGAACGCGCGCTCGAGCGTGGGCGCGGCAGCTGGCTCGACCGCGACCACGCGCGTCGCGCCGCGGTACCACACCGCGACGCCGCCGATCAGGCCACCGCCGCCGACCGCGACGAGCAAGGTGTCGAGCTCCGGCGCCTGATGCTCGAGCTCGAACGCGAGCGAGGCCTGACCGAGCAGCGTCTCGATCTGGTCGAACGCGTGCACCGCGAGCGCGCCGTTCGCCGCCTGCCACGCCTCGCTCGCCGCGAGCGCATCGGCGTAGCGATCGCCGCCGATCACGAGCTCCGCGCCGTAGTCGCGGATGCGCGCGACTTTCGCGGCGGAGGCGACCGACGGCACGAAGATCGTCGCGCGATGCCCGAGCTGCTGCGCCGCGTACGCGACCGCGGCGCCGTGGTTGCCGCCCGAGGCCGCGACGACACCGGCCGGCGGCATGGTGCGCGTCAAGAGGTTCGTGAACGCACCGCGCGGCTTGAACGAGCCGGTGTGCTGCAGAAGCTCGAGCTTGAGGCAGAGCCGCGCGCAGGGCGCGAGGCCGAAGTCGGCCGGATCGACATCGACGACCGGCGTCGCACGCACGTACGGGCGAATGCGCTCGGCGTTCGCTGCGATCGCGTCGCGCGCGAGGCGGGGATCGTCGACGACGTCGTTCACGGTGTTCTCGCTGCTCCGCGTCAGACGACGATCGGCGCGTCGCAGAGCTCGGTCGGCGCGCCAGGTTGGTCGGGGAAGTGCGGCGCGAGCAACGCGGTCAACGCTTCGATCGCCGTCACGACGCCGTGCTCGGGTTCGCCGCGCCGGAAGCCGTCGACGACAGTCGCGCAGATCGCGTCGAGCTCGGCCTGCGTGACGCGCTTCATGACGCCGCGGTCGGCGACGATCTCGACGCGGTGCTCGGCGAGCAGCGCATAGATCAGCACGCCGACGTTCTGCTCGGTGTCCCAGATGCGATAGCGCGAGAACAGCGAGCGAGCGCGCTTGTGCGCGTCGATCCCTGCGAGCACCGCGCCGGGCCAGAGCCGCGTCTCGACCGCGAACACGATCTCGCCGCCGTGCCGGCGCTCGCTCGCGGCGATCGCGGTGTCGATGCGCGCGAAGGCGTCGCGCGGGAACTTGCCGACCAGACCCCATCCGCCGAAGAGATTGCGAGCCAGGCGCGAGAGGCGCGACATCACCAGCTCCCCGACGCACCGCCGCCGCCCGAGCGGCCGCCGCCGCCCGAGAAGCCGCCGCCTGACGATCTGCTGCTGGACCAGCCGCCCGAGCTTCCGCTGCTGCCCGAACCGCCGCCGGAGCGACTGACGCCGCCCGCGCCCTGGGCGCGCATCGCGGCTCCGAGGAACAACGTGAGCACGCCGGACGTCACGGCGCCTTCGGTGCTTCCGATGAAGAACATCGAGACGGCCGCCGCGATGAGCGCGCCCAGCAGGAAACCGAAACCCAGTCGTCGTGAGCCGAACGCATCGATCACCATGCCGATCACGGCACACCAGAACGCGATGATCACGGCCGCTGGCATCACCGGCGCCGGCGCCTTCGGCGCCGCCAGCGGTTCGGGGAGCGTCTCGCCATCGATCAGCTTCGCGAGCGCGCCCGTTGCTTCGTCGATGCCACCGTAGAAGTCGCCGGCGCGGAACTTCGGCGTCAGGTACTCCGCGATGATGCGGTTCGCGTAGACGTCGGGGATCGCGCCCTCGAGCCCGTAGCCGACCTCGATGCGCACCTTGCGGTCGTCCTTCGCGACGAGCAGCAGCACACCGTCGTCGACACCCTTGCGGCCGATCGCGTTCACCTCGAACAGTTTCACCGCGTACTGTTCGACCGTCGCGGGCTGCGTCGTCGGCACGACGACGACGACGAGCTGGCTACCTTTGCGCTGCTCGAGCGCGGTGAGCTTGGCTTCGAGCGCGGCGATCTGCTGCGCGTGCAGCGTGCCGGTGAGGTCGGTGACGCGGGCGGTGAGCTTCGGGATCTCGGCGGCGAACGCGGCGCACGCACACAGCAACAGCGCGCAGACCGCGACGATGCGCCGCCACCGATCTGTGGGAGGAGCGGAAGCCCCGACAGCGCGGCGCACCACCGAAGCATCGGCGCCGTCGGGGCTTTCGCCCCTCCCACAGTGACTCCGTCCCGTCACGTTCGAATCAGCCGCCGCTCGGCGTCGAAGGTTGCGGCTCGCTCGGCTCCGGCTGCGGCTGCGCGGGCTGCGAAAAATCCACCGTCGGTGCGGTCGAGATCGCGCGCTCGTTCTCGACCGTGAAATTGGGCTTGGTGTCGTGGCCGAACATCATCGCGGTGACGTTGACGGGAAACTTGCGGATCAGCGTGTTGTACTCCTGCACCGAACGGATGTAGCGCTCGCGCGCGACCGCGATGCGGTTCTCGGTGCCCTCGAGTTGCGCCTGCAGATCGCGGAAGCTCTGGTCGGACTTGAGGTTCGGATAGTTCTCGGCGACCACGAGCAGGCGCGACAGCGCGCTCGAGAGCGCACCCTGCGCGGCCTGGAACTCGGCCAGCGCCTGCGGGTTCGTCGCGACGTCGCCGCCGATCTGGACCTGGCCGACGCGTGCGCGCGCGTTCGTCACTTCGGTCAGCACACGCTCTTCGTACGCGGCGTAGCCCTTCACGGTCGCGACGAGGTTCGGCACCAGGTCGGCGCGGCGCTGGTATTGGTTGACGACTTCGGACCACTGGGCCGCGACGGCCTCGTCGGCCGTCTGGATCTTGTTGTAGCCGCAGCCCGAGAGCAGCAGGACGAGACCGAGAGCGAGGATGCGACGCATGGCGAGCTCCGTTCGTGGCCCGCCGGAATCTTAGCGCGCCGCGCTCAGATCTCCCGCTCGATCCGCTCGCGCTCGGTGCGCCGGTTTTGTTTCACGCGGGAGCGCCGCCGCGAGAGCATGTTGAGTGCCTCGACGCCGCCCGAGAACGCCATCGCGAAGTAGAGGTAGGCACGCGGGATGTGGAATTCGAGCCCGTCCGCGATCAGCGCGACGCCTACCAGGATCAGGAACGACAGCGCGAGCATCTTGATCGTCGGATGGCGGTCGATGAACTCGCCGATCGGATCCGACGCCACGAGCATCACGATCACCGCGATCAGGATCGCCGCGACCATGACCCAGCGGTTGTCGACCATGCCGACCGCGGTGATGACCGAGTCGAGCGAGAACACGATGTCGATGACCGCGATCTGCGCGATCACCATGCCGAACGACGCGGACGCGTGACGCTCGGGCTGGTCGTCCTCCGAGCCTTCGACCGACTCGTGGATCTCCATCGTGCCCTTGATCAGGAGGAACAGGCCGCCACCGATCAGCACGAGGTCGCGGATCGAGAGCTCGTTGTCCCACAGCGTGAACAGCGCCTGCTCCATCTGCGCGAGATAGGCGAGCGTCAAGAGCAGCAGGATGCGCGTGATGCACGCGAGCGCGAGGCCGAAACGGCGCGCGCTCGAGCGGCGCTCGTGCGGCAGGCGGCTGACCGCGATCGAGATGAACACGAGATTGTCGACGCCGAGCACGATCTCGAGCGTCGTCAGGGTGATGAGCGCGACCCAGATCTCCGTGCTGAAAATCCATTCCAAGCGCGCGTCTCCGGATCCGTCAGAAACCGAACCGCGGCGCGAGGATCAGCGCCCAGCAGACGATCACGTTGATCATCAGCACGAACACGGCGGCAGAGCCCATGTCCTTGGCACGGCCGACGAGCTCGTGGAATTCCGGGCTGACCTTGTCGGCGATCGCCTCGATCGACGAATTGAGCAGCTCGGCCGAGAGCACGAGGATCAGCGAGCCGAACAGCAGGAGCTTCTCGACGGCGTTGCCGCCGAGCACGAACGCGAGCGGGCCGAGCACGACGAAGCCGTAGACCTCGAGCCGGAACGAGCTCTCCATCAGGAACGCGAAGCGCAGCCCCTTGAGCGACCAGATCAGCGCCTTGAGGAGGCCGAGGGGTCCGCGCGGGATGAGCGTGTTGCTTTTGCCGTCGGCCATGGTCGCGGGCTTCAAGCCGCTCGCGCCTTCGCCGTCGAGGGACCGGTGGGCGGCCGGAACGCGAGGTCGCACTCTGCGAAGATGAGCATGCGGGCTTGGAGCGCTGGCCGAATCGGTCGCGTATGATGCCAAGCTCGCGATTTCCCAACAAGTTCGCTTCGTCACGGCGGGGTTTCGCGCCGGCGCGCGCGTGCCCAACTGACGGCACATGCCCCCGAGCGCGGGGTTGCGATCATTTCGGCAAAACGGAGACCTCGATGTTCGATCCGGAGCGAATGCTCGGCCAGATGCTCGGCGGAGCGCTCGGTGGTGCGTTCGGCGGTACGCGTGGCGCCAAGTCCTTGAAACGGACGTTCGGCGGCAACACCGCGATGAAGGCGCAGGTCGGGCTCGGTCTGCTCGGCGTCGCGTTCGCCGCCTACGAACACTACCAGCAGCAGCGCGGCGGCTTCGCCGGCGGCGCGGCGCAGCCTCAGTCGCTGCCGCCTTCCGGCAGCGCGATGCCGCCGCCTCCGCCGCCCGCGGGACCCGGCGCGAGCGCGATGCCGCCGCCGCCACCGCCCGCGGCGGCTTCGCACGTTGCGAACGCGGACGCGCGTCTGCTCATGCAGGCGATGATCGCGGCGGCCGCGGCCGACGGGCGCATCGACGACGACGAGCGCGCACGCGTGATCGGCCGCGCCGAAGCCGTGTCGGTCGACACCGATGGGCGTCGCTTCCTCGAAGCCGAGCTCGCGGCGCCGAAGTCGGTCGAGACGATCGCGGCCGCGACGCGGCGCGAGCTCGCGGCCGACGTCTACGCGGCGTCGGCACTCGCGATCAGCCTCGACACCGCGGAGGAGCGCGCGTATCTCGATCGCCTCGCGCGCGCGCTCGATCTCGGCGACGCACAGCGCGCCGAGATTCACACGAGACTCGGTCTCGCCTAGCTGTTGTGACCCACACCATAGTTCTCCGCAGGAAGACGACCATGCATCAGTGGTATCTGAGCTACGACGGCAAGCAGGTCGGCCCGTTCGACCAGGCTGCGGCCGCGACGCAGGCGCGCCAGAATCCGAACGGCTACTGCTGGCGCCAGGGCTTCGCGGAGTGGATTCCGATCGCGAGCTGCGCCGAGCTCTCGGGCACGGCGATGACCGCGGCCGCGGCGCCGCCGCCCCCCGCGCGGCGCGCGAGCGACCAGATCGACTACACGATCCACGGCGAGGACATGCAGTTCGTCGAGGTCGAGCTCGATCCGGGCGAGAGCGTCGTCGCGGAAGCCGGCACGATGATGTTCAAGGACGCGTCCGTGCAGATGGAGACCGTGTTCGGCGACGGCTCGCACTCGGGCCAGGGCGGAACGTTCTTCGACAAGCTCGTCGGCGCGGGCAAGCGCATCATCACCGGCGAGAGCCTGTTCACCACGATGTTCTCGAACGGCGGCGCGTCCAAGGCGCGCGCCGCGTTCGCGGCGCCGTATCCCGGCACGATCATCCCGCTTTCGCTCTCGAACTACGGCGGTCGCATCATCTGCCAGAAGGACGCGTTCCTCTGCGCCGCGCGCGGCGTCTCGATCGGCGTGTTCTTCCAGCGCAAGGTACTCACCGCGCTGTTCGGCGGCGAAGGCTTCATCATGCAGAAGCTCGAGGGCGACGGACAGGTGTTCGTGCACGCGGGCGGCACGATCGTCGAGCGCGAGCTCAAAGCCGGCGAAGTGCTGCACGTCGACACGGGTTGCGTCGTCGCGCTGACGCAGACGGTCAACTTCGACATCCGTCAGGTCGGCGGCGTGAAGAGCATGCTGTTCGGCGGCGAAGGCGTGTTCTTCGCCGAGCTCACCGGCCCCGGCCACGTGTGGCTGCAGTCGTTGCCGTTCTCGCGGCTCGCGGGCCGCATGTTCGCCTCGGCCTACCAGAAGGGCGGCGGCAAAGACGAAGGCTCCGTCCTCGGCGGCCTAGGCGGCATCCTCTCCGGCGACCGCACCTTCTAGAAACCCAAAAAGGGGTCAGAGGAAATTAACGTTTGAAACGTTAATTTCCTCTGACCCCTTTTTCTTGTTCAAAGGGCGGTGCGGAGGTTGGCGGCGAGGGCGCGGGCTTCGGCTTCGGCGAGGTACGGGACCTTGAGGCGGAAGCCGATCGCCTGAGCGCCGGCGGTGTCGAGGGCGACGTCGCCATGCCGGCGCGGCGGTCGAACGGCGACTGCGTGAGGTTGATGCTCTGGCCTTTCTCGATCCGCGCGATCGTCCACTGGCGCAGCAGCCATCCGGCGCGGAACGCGACGATCTCCGGCGTGATCGCGTAGCCCGCGAACTTCGCCGAACGGCGCGCGTCGAGGAACGAGAACGTGATCGCCACCGCCCAGAGCAGGATCACGCTCGGGCCGAACGTGACCGTGAGCGGGATCGCGATGAGCGTGCCGATGAGCGCGACCGGCCGGAACATCCGCTGCCACGCACGAGGATGCAGCGGACGCCACTCGAGCGCGTCGACGTCGAGCCCCGGCGCGAGCGCGTCGACGAGCTCGCGGATCTTCGCGGGCGTGGCGATCGGCGCGAGCCACTTGAGCCGGGTCGCATCGGCTTCGCTCCCGGCGGTGATGCCGGCCGCGACGTCGCACGAGAGCCAGCGCCGGCCGAGGCGCCGTGCAAGCCACGACTCGCCGAGCACGAGACGCTGAATCTTGTCGAGCCGCGCGCTAGCGGCATGGTGCGTCAATAGCCCGCGTGCGGTCGAGACGCGCTCGCCGCGCCGCGTCAGCGTGAAGCCGTGGAAGCCGACCCAGGACATGAGGATCGACAGCACCTTCAACACCACGAAGCAGCCGGCGATGAACAGCAGCACGGTCGCCGCCACCGCGATTGGTTGTGCCGAGACGTCGGCCCAGTCCGGCAGCACGCTGAACACGCTGCCGATCGTCTTCCGCACCATGCGGCTTTCCCACGGCTCGAACTGCCAGTACAACGCCGCCGCGGCGCCGATCGCCACCGCGCCGCGGTTCGTCACGAGCCCGAGCCTGACGAGCTCGGCGAGATCGAGCGCGAGCAACGGCGGCGGCGTGTCCTCGACCACTTCGTCCGCACTCGCGTCGTGACGATGCCCGCGCAGCACGCGCTCGATCCGGTCGGCCTCGGCGACGGTGATGACGCTCATCTTCGCCTCGGGCTTGGTGCCGCCGGCCGATTCGAGGATCAGCTCCGACACGCCGAACAACCGGTGCAGCACGTTGCGCCGCTGCACCACGTTCTGGATCCGCTCGTACGGCACGTGCCGCTCGGTGCGCGCGAAAATCCCCTCGCGCACGACGATCTCCGTCGGGAGCAGCTGGTAGCGGAAACCGAAGCTGTAGACCACCGAGTAGAGCGCGAGCAGGATCGCGCCGACGACGCCGAACAGCTCCCAGCCCTCGCCGCGCCCGAGAAACAGCAGCGCGATCAGCGGCAGCGCGACCTTCTGCAGGTTGATCAGCAGGACGAACAACCACGAGAACGGATGCAGCCGTCGCACCGCGTCGAGCGGTGCGACGGTCACTTCAGAGCGCGTCGTGTCCATCGCGTCCCAACAGACGATCGCGCAGCGCGAGCGCGGATTCCTTCGGTAGCCCTTCGACCTCGAGGTCGGTGACGTGCGTGCCGGCGGTGAAGATCTTGAGCGTCGCGATGCCGAAGTGCCGCGCGATCGGACCTTCATTGACGTCGGTGTGCTGGATCCGCGGGCGCGGGATGAACGTCTCGCTCTGCCACACGACGCCGCGCTTGAGCAGCAGCCCGTCCGGCAGCAACACGCAACGGAAGGTCCGGAGATACGCGACGCCGTAGCGGCGCGAAAGAAGGACGATGCCGATCGAGACCAAGACCGCAAGCACCGCGATCGGCCAGCCCATGAAGAAACTGACGAAGATGCCCGGCAGCGAGACGACCGCCGCGAAGATCGCGGACTGCCACAGCCAGAGCTTTCGGATCTGCGCATGCAGCGTATAGCGTTCGCCGCCGACCGTCTCGGCGTCGAACGATTCGTTCACAACCACGACGGCTTCGTTCATGGCGCGATTACAGCGGAACCGCGCGGCACGCGGCAGTGACGAGCGTCATACCGTGGCCTCAGTCGCGGAAGATCGCGACGCTGACGTTGCCGTCGGCGCCGATCGTGCCGCGATACATGCCCTGCGTATTGAACGGCATCGCGTAGTTGCCGGCCGCGTCGAGCGCGATCACGCCGCCGTCCCCGCCGAGCTCCGGCACGACCGTCATGACGACGTCGTTCGCGGCCTGCTCGATCGAGTCGCCGCGGTACTCCACGCGCGCGCAGATATCGTGCGCGACCGCGGCGCGGATGAAGTACTCGCCCCAGCCCGTACCCGACACGGCGCAGCGCGCGTCGGCGTACGTACCCGCGCCGATGATCGGCGAGTCGCCGACGCGCCCCCAGCGCTTGTTCGTCATGCCGCCAGTCGAGGTGGCAGCCGCGAGCTTACCGTCGCGATCGAGCGCGAGCGCGCCGACCGTGCCGAAGTACGCCGACTTCTCCGTCGATTCGACCGACGCGCTCGCACGCTCTTTCGCCTGCGCTTCCTTGAGCTGCTTCCAGCGCTCCTCGGTGCGGAAGTACTTCGGATCGACGAGCTCGATCCCGACCGACTTCGCGAACACCTCGGCGCCGTCGCCGATCAGCATGACATGCTTCGACTGCTCCATCACCGCGCGCGCGAGCAGGATCGGATTCTTGACGCGGTGCAGCCCCGCGACCGCGCCGGCCTTGCGCGTCGCGCCGTCCATGATCGACGCGTCGAGCTCGTTCTTGCCTTCGGCGTTGAACACGGCGCCCTTGGCGGCGTTGAAGTACGGCGAATCCTCGAGGATCACCACAGCCTTGGTGACCGCGTCGAGGCTCGTGCCGCCCTTCGCGAGGATCGCGTGGCCCGCGCGCAGCGCGCGCTCGAGGTCGGCGCGAATCGCCTGCTCCCGCTCGGCCGAGAGCTCGGTACGCGACATCGTGCCGGCGCCGCCGTGGATCACGAGACGGATCGGCGGCGCGCTCATCGCGGCGCTCGCGAAGCACAGCGCGATCGCGCCGAGGATGCGCAGCATGGTCGCTCTCCCGTCATCGATGCACGGGAGTATAGAGACGCCGCGCGGCTTTGCCGAACTCGGCCCGCCCTATTCGAAGCCGTTCGAGAACAAGGCGTCCGGCGGCGGCTGCGTCGCAGCGGGCGCGCCGGCCCAGAATCCGGGGCTCAGCGCGAACGTGCTGCCCGTCGATGGGGGTGCGGCTTCGTGTTGCGCGATCGTGCCGGTCAGCGCGAAGCTCACGCCCGCCGCTCGGCCGCCGCCGCCTGCGACGACGTTGCGGCGCAGCTCGAACGCGCCGCCGCTCGATTGCGCGAACGCCGTGAGCGCACAGCAGCCGAGCGCCATCACTATCGCGACGCGGCGCATGTCAGTGCGCCACTTGCGTGTACGCGTAGCGCACACGGCAGCCGTAGAAGCGCTGTGTGTTCGCCGGTGCCGTGCCGAACGTCGGGAAGACGTCGAGCGTGTAGGCATGGGTGGACGGCGTGGCGAGCTCCGGCGTGAAGGATGCGGCGAATGCCACCATGCCGTTCGCGCTCGCGGTCGTGAAGCCGCCGATGCCGGCGACCGTCGTCGCGTCGGCGTCGCCGTACGCGCGCTTCCCGAGGAATGCGTTGCCGGTGATGTTCGTCGCGAGGTGCGTGTCGTAGAAGTAGCAGCGGAAGTCGTCGATCGCGGCTTCTTCGGGCAGGTTCAGTCCCACGTGCAGGTTGAGATCGCACGGGCCCGCGCAGATCGGCAAGAGGTAGCTGCTGTTGAGGAAGCCGATCGAGTCGTCCTCGCCCACCTCGTTGCGCGTGAAGTCCGGCGCTGCGATCCACACGTAGCCGTTGCGCGCCGTGCGGTACGCGAGAGTGTCGCCGGCGACCGCGCCCGCGACCTCGAGCTTCTGCCCGGGCGCCGACACGCCGATCCCGACACGGTCGTTGGCGTAGTCGATGACGAGGGTGCTGCCGTCGAACACCTGGTTCGCTGCGCCGTCCTTGCGCGGCACGACAGCTTGGTCGATCGCGAAGGTGGCACCTGCCAGCGACAGGCCTGTGCCGGCCGAGTACGCCGTACCGTCGTCGGTCTCGCAGGTCACGTTGCCGGCGGCGTCGATCGCCTTGAGCGACTGGTTCGGGCCGGCGCAGCCGGTCGAGAGCTCGTCGCTGCGACGCTGCACCTCGTCGGCGGCGACCTTGTCGCCGGTGACGGCGCCCGCCAGGATCTTGTCGCTCGTCACCGCGTTCGTCGCGAGCTCGTCGGAGCGGATCACGCCGCTCGGCAGCATCGCGCCGCTGATGCCGTCGTCGGCGATGCCGAGCGTGAGATCGCCGCTCGCGCCGCCGCCGGTCAAACCCGCGCCCGGGCTCACGGCGGTGACGTCGCCGGCAGTGAACGCGAGCCGGTCCGCCGCGATCGTGCCCGCGGCGATCTTGTCGTTCGTGACGGCACCGTCGGCGATCTTCGTCACGCCGATCGCGCCGGCCTGCACGGCGTTCGCGTCGACGCCGCCGGCTTGCACCGTGTAGGTCGAAAGCGCACGGGGCGCGGGCGTGACCTTGTGCCGCGGCAGCAGCGGCGTGTACCCGCCACTACTCGCGCCGTCGCGCACGCGCGGCTCGAGCCAGTACTCCAGGTCGGCCGCGAACGGCGTCGTGCCGAAGTTGAGCTCCGCGCTGAAGAGCCCGCTCGTAACGCCGCGGTCATCGACCGCGACGGTCGCGAGCGGCGCGCCGCCGGTCGGTTGCATGTACAACGCGAATTCGAAGTCGTACGGTCCGTTCGCGGGCGCCCCGGCGACACGGAGCTCACCCTGGTAAGTGAACGCGAAGCGCGGACCCTGCGCGCCGACTCCCGCGGCGACGGCGAGGCCGAGCACGAGCAGCGTGCGGCGCATGGTGGTGCATCCCCCGGCAAGACCGGATCGGTCCGGTCACTCATGGGAACGCGGTGCGCTCCCGCCGCGGGACATCGGAAAAGGGGACGCGCACCATTAACTCGCCTTGGGAGCCTCTGAAAAAGCCCCTCGAAATGTGGTCTGATTGAACCACAGCATTTCGCTCGGTGCCGAGAATGGATCAGCTGAGTTTTGGCGACGCCGACTTTGCCGGCAAGGGCAAGACGACGCGCAAGGAACGATTCCTCGCGGAGATGGAGGAGATCGTTCCCTGGTCGA
>Ga0187892_10001769_pt1 | contig 47316 bp, 42 predicted proteins | sample MA1701073metaG_FD_139345 | JGI IMG/M metagenome (GOLD analysis project Ga0187892, IMG submission 139345) | Bio-ooze microbial communities from a basaltic lava cave in the Kipuka Kanohina Cave System on the Island of Hawaii, USA - MA170107-3 metaG ...
ATGATGAAGCCTCCGCAGGCTAGACAGCCTGCGGTACGCCGCGCGCCGCGTTTTCATTGTTTCAGGTTACGCTTTCAAAATCCATTTCACGGCTTCCAGCAAATTCTCCGCGACGAACTCTGGTTGCCGCAGCCAATGCCCGCGCCCCGCTTCGTATTCTTCGCGCCCGAACCCGGTCATCACCAACACGCCGCTCGCGCCCGCCGCGTGCCCTGTTTCGACATCGCGGTAACGGTCTCCGACGACGAAGCATTCGCCGAGATCGAGGTCAAAATCCTTCGCCGCGCGCTCAATCAATCCTGGCCGGGGTTTCCGGCAATCGCAGCGCAGAGGTGGATGCCCGAAGTCGGGATGGTGGACACAACTATAGATCGCGTCGAGACGCGCAGCTTGCGCTCGCAGCGAAGCTTCCATCAATTCGTGGATTTGCAGTAAGAACTCCTCGGTGAAATGGCCGCGCGCGACACCCGATTGATTGGTCACGACGATGGCTCGCCATCCCGCCTGGTTGATCAGCCGCACGGCCTCAGCCGCAAAGCCGAATAACCGGAATTGTCCCGGCGCGGTGATGTATCCGGCCTCTTCGTTGATTGTCCCGTCACGGTCGAGGAATATTGCGCGATTGGTCATCCGAAGCTCATTCTAACCTGTCACACGCGGCTCGGAAAAATTACTTTGTGGACTGCCGGGGGGTGACTGTGATAATAGGTAGGTTGTTTGCTGTCCCGATCCCGATCCCCAACCGCAGTAATTCAATGTGGAGGGTCCAAGTAGTATGGACGGCACTTCAGTTCAAGGCGCCCAGTCAGCGCCTGTTCCCGATCCTCATTCCGATACGAACAAAACCAATCTCGAGCGGGCGGCAGCTATGTACAAGAGAGCTTTGCTCAAGCTTGAGGCAGAGCTTGGCCCGGATCATCCGAGCGTCGGCGTATGCCGGAAGAATTACGAAGCGCTGCTGAAAAAGCGTAGCAAAGAATGAGGTCTCTACACGGGCGCGCCCGCGAGGACGCGGGCACGCCCGAAGAGAGGCTCTCGTCACGGTTATTGCTGTTTCTGTTGATCGTCTTCGATCACCACCTCGACGCGGCGATTCGTGGCGCGCCCGGCGGCGGTGTCATTGGTGGCGATAGGTTTGGTCTTGCCGAAGCCGCGCACGGCTTTGACCCGTTCGGTTTTGACGCCCGATTGAACCAGATAATCGCGCACCGATTCGGCGCGGTTCTGCGAGAGCTTGTTGTTCAACTCTTCGGAGCCGACGGAATCCGTGTGGCCTTCGATTTCGAGCATCAGCGTTCCGGGGTAAGCCAACAGGATGCCCGCCAGTTTGCTCAGCTTCTCTCGCGCGGCGGGTTTCAACGTAGCCTTGCCTGTGTCGAACAACACGTCGCCCAGATTGACGATGAATCCGCGGGTCTCGCGTTTCGTGTCGAGGATTTCCGAGAGCGAGACGTAGAGTTTTTGCAACGCGGCGTCGCGCTCGCGTTTGGCCTCTTCGGTGGCCTGTCTGGCGCGTTCGGTTTCCGCCTTGGCGCGTTCGGTTTCAGCGCGAGCCGCCGCTTCACGGGCTGCCGCGTCGGCCGTTGCCCGTTCCGCCGCCAGTCGTTCCGCCTCGATTCTGACGCGGGCGGCTTCGGCTTCACGCCCGGCCTGTTCGCGGCGCGCGCGCTCATCGGCGGCGGCTTTTTCAGCCTTCTCGGCTTCGATCTTCGCCACCAGAGCTTCGGCCTTGGCGCGCTCGGCTTCCAGTCTGGTTCGTTCGGCTTCGGCAGTTGCGCGTTCAGCTTTCGCGCGGGCCTCTTCCAGGCTGCGCAAACGCGCCTGGCGCTCGTTTTCGATCCGAGCCTGCTCTTCGCGCTCAATCGCCAGATCGCGCGCGACCTGCGCCAGCCGCATCACGTCGCGAGCCATGCCGCTGTAGGTTGTTTCTTTCTTCAGGTTGGGCGGCCAGATCTGTTCGAGCGTCGCCAGCTTACTTTCGGCTTGCCGCCATTCGGCGCCGGCGAATTCTTTCGCTCCTGCGCGGCGAGCGATGTCCAGCGAACGTCGCGCGCCCAGCACCAGTCGCGGCGTCGCATAATCGGCCTTCAATGCCGAATCTTCCGATGTCTCGTAAAGATTGCCCTTGTCAGCGCGGTATTCAGCCTGAGTAGTTTGAACTCCCGAAGTGGTGTTCTTCGGCAAGGTGGTTTCGGCGACCGCTTTTTGCGAAGGCATCTTGACCGCGCTGTGGGGTTCGGCGGTGATGAGGACGCCGAAAGTTTGCGCTGAAGATTGCGTTTGGATTTCGGTTGCGTAACCGCTGGGCAGTTCCATCAGGTTTTCCGTCTGGCCTTCGGGCGTGACAGCCCAGACGACGAAGGTGGTGTAAAACGGGCCAAACGTTTGCGGACTGTCCAGGTTTTCGACCTTGAGCTTGATGCGCGCGTTATTCAGTTTGTATTCGACCTCGACTTTGCCCAGCACGCGGGGGGCGAGCGAGGTTCCGGTCAAATTGACCGAGGTCTTCTTGTTTGTGACGTAGCGGACGGCCAGCGTTGTGCGTTTGACATAGGGCAGGTCTTTCTCGTCGCCCGATTGCGCGAAGGCGGCGCCCGCGAGGGTAAACAGCAGGGAAGCGCAGGTGATCATCAATCCCAATCTTTTCATCTCTATTCCTCCGTAATGTGGATGGATCCGCGTGGGGGAAACGCGCAAAGTATGTCACAGAACGCCGCGAGGAAAAAGCGTCCGAAAGGCGCGATTGTCAGAGGCCGCTGGGTTCCGCTAAAATCGCCGTTTCGCGCTCATCACAGAATTTCGGCATGAGACTGCCTTGCATCCCTGTCTGGTTTTGGCCGGGATTTTCGGAGTAATAAATGTCTGATTTTGAGAACATCGTTGTGCGCGGCGCGCGCGTCAACAACCTGAAGAACGTCTCTTTCACGATCCCGCTCAATTCGTTTACCGTCGTCACCGGCGTGAGCGGCTCCGGCAAATCTTCGCTGGCTTTCGACACGATCTACGCTGAAGGGCAGCGGCGCTACGTCGAATCGCTTTCGGCTTACGCCCGCCAATTTCTGGAGCGGATGGATAAGCCCGACGTTGACGAGGTCTTGGGCATCTGCCCGGCCATCGCCATCAACCAGAAAAACTCCACGCGCAATCCGCGTTCGACCGTCGCCACGCAGACGGAGATTTACGATTACCTGCGATTGCTTTACGCGCGGGTGGGCGTGACCGTCTGCCGCCGCTGCGGTTCGGCGGTCAAACGCGACACGCCTCAATCCATCGCCGACTCGCTGCTCGGCGCGGACGCAGCGACGCGATTGCCGGAAGGGACTCGCTTTTACGTGCTCTTCCCGGCTTCGGCGGGGGCGATTGGCGCCGAATCGAATGGGACCGCCGAAGCCGCAGCCGGGACCAAACCGAAAAAGGCTCGCGCGAAAAAATCATCCAAAAGCGCGATCAACGTCAAAGCTCACCTGATGAGTTTGATGGGGCGCGGCTTCACGCGGCTTTACGACGCTGCGCGCAACGAGATCATCGAGTTGCAAACGCCCGACAGCTTCACTGGAAAAGATTTCGATAACGTTTACGTGTTGGTTGATCGCCTGTCGGTTCGCTCGAGCCTTGAGGAATCGCTCAGCCGTCTGGTTGATTCGCTGGAAACCTGTTTCCGCGAAGGCCACGGTCAGGCCACGATTCAATCCGTTGGCGACAACCCGCAACTCCTTTCGTTTTCCGAAAAGTTCGAATGCAAGAATTGCGGGCTGGGTTACGTCAATCCCGAACCGGGCTTGTTCAGCTTCAACAATCCATTCGGCGCGTGCCCGACGTGTCAGGGATTCGGCAATACCATCGGGTTGGACTTGAACTTGGTGATCCCGAACCGCGATCTGTCGCTGGAAGAGGGCGCGATCGAGCCGTTCACGAAACCGCAGTTCGAGTGGTGGCGAACGGAGCTGAAAAAATTCGCCCGCCGCGAAGGTATCCCGATGAACAAACCTTTCGCTGAATTGGCGACGGAACAACAGCGGGCTGTGATCGAAGGCCGCGATGGGTTCGACGGAGTCAAAGGTCTCTTCGATTGGCTCGAAACCAAGAAATACAAGCTGCACGTGCGGGTCTTGCTGTCGAAATATCGCGGCTACACGCGCTGCCCCGATTGCCGAGGTGGGCGGTTGCGCGCCGAAGCCCGCGATGTCTTTGTCGGTGGAAAGACGCTGCCCGAAGTCTCCGGTCTTTCGATCAAAGATGCGGCGGCGTTTTTCGGCCAGCTTGAATTGACTGAAGAGCAGGCGGCGATTGCCGGCCGGTTGCTCACCGAGATTCGCTCGCGGCTGAAGTTTCTGCTCGACGTGGGATTGGATTACCTGACGCTGGATCGTTTGGCTTCGACACTCTCTGGCGGCGAGGCGCAGCGAATCCAACTGGCGACGCATCTTGGCTCGTCACTGGTCGGCGCGTTGTACGTGCTGGATGAGCCGAGCATCGGTTTGCACCCGCGCGACAGCGCGCGGCTGATCGGATTGCTCAAGAACCTGCGCGACATCGGCAACACGGTGCTGGTGGTCGAACACGAAGCTGAGATGATGCGCGCCGCCGACCACATCCTGGACATCGGGTTGGGCGCGGGCGAATTGGGCGGCGAGATCGTTTACGAAGGCGATTTCAAAGGCTTGCTCAAGCACGAAGCGTCGCTGACCGGAAAATACCTGCGCGGCGAGGCCGTGATCAAAACGCCAAAAGAGCATCGTCCTGCAGGCAAACACCAACTGGCGCTGCGCGGAGCCCGCGAACACAATCTGAAAAACATTGACGTGACGATCCCGCTCGGCGCGCTCGTCTGCGTCACCGGGGTTTCGGGTTCGGGCAAATCAACGCTCGTGCACAATTGCCTCTACGCCGGATTGAAACACCAGCGCGGCGATTGGCAGGGGCAGGTCGGCATGTTCGCCAGTTTGGAAGGCGGCAAGTTCCTCGATGACATCATCCTGGTTGATCAATCGCCGATCGGCCGCACGCCGAGGTCGAACCCGGTCACGTACATCAAAGTCTACGACGCGATCCGCGAGGCGTTCGCTTCGACTCGTGAGGCGCAGACGCACGGTTACAACGCCAGCCATTTCTCGTTCAACGTCCCCGGCGGGCGTTGCGACACGTGCGAGGGCGACGGCACGGTGACGGTCGAGATGCAGTTCCTGGCCGATGTCGAATTGGTTTGTGAAGAGTGCAAAGGCGCGCGGTTTAAATCAACGATCCTCGACGTCAAATATCGCGGCAAGAACATCCACGAAGTTTTGAATATGACCGTGCGCGAAGCGATGGCTTTCTTCGCGCACAGCGCCCGCATCTCAGGCAAGTTGAAAGTTCTGGACGACGTGGGATTGGGTTACCTGCGACTGGGCCAATCGGCCACGACGCTATCTGGCGGCGAAGCGCAGCGGGTCAAGCTGGCTTCGTATCTGGCCAAGAGCGCCGGCGACCACACGCTCTACATCTTCGACGAGCCGACCACCGGGTTGCATTTCGACGACATCAACAAATTGCTCTCGTCATTCCGGCGATTGCTGGACGCGGGCGCGTCACTCATCGTGATCGAGCACAACCTGGACGTGATCAAGACCGCTGACTGGATAATTGACTTGGGACCTGAAGGCGGTGATCAAGGCGGTCAGGTCATCGCAGTTGGAACTCCCGAAGAGATCGTGGAGATCGAGTCGTCGCACACAGGGAAGTTTTTGCGAGCCTACCTCTCAAATCTCAAATCTGAGATTTGAGATTTGAGGGGCCACAGAAGCGCGGAGACACAGAGACAGGAAACGAAGAGAGCGAGGCCGGCGAGAGTGGGAGACGAGGAGACAGGGGGAGTTTGCCGTCGCGATTCTCCTGTCTCCCACTCTCCCACTCTCCCGCTCTCCAAAACTCTCCGTCCAACTCACTCCCTGACTCTGCGCCTCCGTGCTCCTGTGGCTGAGGCGAAGCGACAGCGTCAGTAGAGAGCGAAATTGAATTCGAGCGTGGCGCGGACGCTCACTGGTTTCCCATTCTGCATCGCAGGATGAAAGCGAATGCGATTGGCCGCCTCGATTGAAGTCTCAGTCAATCCGTGAGGCAGGCCGCGAACGACCCGGACGTCGCGTAAACGGCCATCAGCGCCGAACACCACACTCAACAACACAGAGCCTTGGGTTCTTTGCTGGCGCGCCTCTTCGGTGTACTTGGCTTTTTCTCGATAGAGGATCGTCGGCTTCAGACTTGGAGACATCACGGGAATCCCATTGCCAGTGCCGATCGTAACATCGCCGCCGATTCGGTTTCTACCATTCCCAGCATTGCCTCCTTCACCCAGGCCGTAACCTGGCCCTTTGCCCGGCCCGAAGCCAGTTCCCGGTCCATCGCCGCGCGATGGAGAATCAGGTTGGCCGTCAAACATCCCCATCGGCCCTTTCACACGCGGCAAAGTGTTCGGGTCAGCGTAAACCGACGGACGGATGATGAGCGTCGCGTGCGGAATCTGCGGAGGATTGAAATCCGGTTGCGCCTGCTGCGGATTCAATGATGCGAGAGGAGCGACACCCACGCTAGCTCGCTTCTGATCATTGCCTCCGCCTCCGCCGCCCGGACGCTGTCGTTGAGGCAGGCTGCCGCCGAACATTCCCGCGCCGGATTTCGCCGCGCTCTTCGCGCGTTCGGTCTTGACGGGGACTGGCAGAATAATCGTGACATCGTTATAAGGTTCAGGGTCAGGCGCAGCGGTCACTCCCTGATCTGACGCTGGCAGTTTGATAACACCGATCAGCAGCGCCGCCACAAAGACCGACGTGTAGGCGAACATCGCCGTCGCGATTCCGGCTCGCAGCAGCCTCTTTCGATTTCGCGTGCTGCCTTCGCCGCGCAGCAGACCTTTCAAAAAACCGCGCGGGTTATCCTTCAATTCGTCAATGGCGTTTACCAACTCTCGTTTCAGTCTGGACAGGAGCGATTCGCTTTCGAGCAGGAAATGAAACTCGTCCGGTTGATGCAGGCGCGAGCGCGGGTCGTATTTTTCCAGCGGCGTCGCGTCCTTTGGGCAATACGTGAATCCGTCAGCAAAGCTCTGGGCGCACTTCGGGCATACTTTCATAAATTGCCTCCTGAGTTGTGAAATTAGCGATCGGCTCCGGGCGCAGGGACTTCGCCCGGTTGTTGATGCCAGTGAATTGTGAGTTGGCGCCAATTGAACGGTGGGCTGGGAAGGTCTTGCAAAAGGCGGAGGAAAATTTTTGATTTCGTTCGGAGGTGTTATTTGCGTTTCGGCTTCCGTTGGGATTTTTGCGACAGGCGCTTCACGAAATCGGCGTGCTCTTTGCTCTTCAATCCTTTTTGCAATTCCGCCAACACCTTTTTCAAATTTCCCGCAAGCAGCGCCTTGACGTTCAAGCGCAAACCGGGAAAAACCGAACTGGCGATCACGCCTTTGTCATCAGGCCGTACACGCGTGTACTTTTTGCCGCGCAGTCGAAACCAGTCAAGCTCGCCGTCGAATGTTCGCCAGACGAGGTATTCGCGCACGCCGTTGCGTTGATAAGCGTTCAATTTGTCGTGCGATTCGTATGAGGCAGAACTGGTCGCCACCTCTGCGATCAATTCCGGCGCGCCTTCGACATAGCCATCATCGCCGATGCGTGCGGCGCCCGGAGGCTCATCCAGAAACAGCATTACATCTGGCTGCGGCATATTGTTCTGATCGAGCCTGAGGTGGCTGCCGTCCGAGCAATCGGTTCCCGGCGTATATGTGCTATATGCCACACAGAAGGTAACGATACACGCGTGCGGCTCGGCATGAAGTGTGAAGCTAACAGTTGGCCAGACGTACACCACACCTTCGATCAATTCTGCTTTCTTCAGATTCGGCATCGCATCGAAACGGCGTTCGAAATCGTCTCGCGTTAAACGGTTGCCAGATTCGAGCGGCGGCAGTTCTATTCGAACCACATCTCGTCTCTCTTGCGCGGGTTGTTCATGAAGTTTTTTGGCTTCAGCTTTTGGTAGAGCCATCGTTACTCTCCTTCGTTTTCTTTGGTGAGTTGGATTATAGTTCTGCGCCGTAGTTCCACCAATAGTCGCATAAATCAACCAACCAACTTCACATCCGATTGAAAGAGGATCGTTATGAAGATTATTCGCCCGCTCGCTCTGCTCTGCTTCGTTTCGCTGTTTGTCTGCGGATTGAACCTCGCTCTCAATCCACCGCCGACTTCCGCGCAGCAAAACAGCGGCTTCACGCTCAAACAGGTTCTCAGTTCGCCTTTCCCATCCGATCTGGTCGCCGCTCCGACGGGCGAACGCATCGCCTGGCTGTTCAACGCCGAAGGCAAACGCAACGTCTGGGTCGCCGAAGGGCCTGAATTCAAAGCGCGACAACTCACTCAATACAACGAAGACACCGGTCAGGAGATCACCGGGTTGGAATTCACGCACGATGGCAAATGGCTGATCTACGTGCGCGGCGGCGACGCCAACTCCGCTGGCGACATTCCGAATCCGACCAGCGATCCATCGGGCGCTGTGCAGGCGATCTACGCCGTGTCGTGGGACACGGGGCGAGTCAGGAAGTTGGCCGAAGGCGATTCACCCGTCGTTTCGCCGACCGACAATCGAGTCGTCTTCAGCCGAGACAATCAGATTCACATCGTCGAAATCGCCGACGGTTCGGAGCCGCATCAACTTTTCGTCGCGCGTGGCAGCAACTTCACGCCCGCGTGGTCGCCAGACGGACGCAAACTGGCTTTCAACAGTTCGCGCACGTCGCACAGCTTCATCGCCGTCTACGATTTTGAGACGCAGACGATCAAATACATCACGCCTTCGGTTGATCGTGATTCAGCGCCGCGCTGGTCGTTGGATGGAAAACGCTTCGCGTTCATCCGCCAGCCCGCGCGCGGCAATCAGCCTCGCCCGCTCTTCCAGGATTTGCCCGACCCGTGGGCGATTATGGTCGCTGATGTCGAGACGGGGACAGCGCGAGAAGTTTGGCGTAGCGGTAACAAGCCGGAAGATTCGCCGCCGCGAATGGCGGGGGAGAATTTGCTGCAATGGGCGGCGGGCGACCGGCTGGTCTTCGCTTCGGAGATGGACGGCTGGTTGCGGCTCTATTCGGTTTCGGTAAGCGGCGGTGAAGTGAAAGCGTTGACTCCGACTGGTTGCGAGTGGGAGCAGATGACGATGACGCCGGATAAGCGCGAGATCGTCTTTTCGTCGAATTGCGGAAACATTGATCGCCGGCATTTGTGGCAGGCTTCGATCGCCGAGGGAAAACCGAGACCGATCATTTCAGGCGAAGCCATCGAGTGGAATCCGGTTATTACGAGCAGCGGCGCGCATCTGGCGTTTCTGGCTTCTGACGCCCAGGTTCCGGCCATGCCTTACGTGCATTCGCTTGGCAGCATATCCACCAACATCCTTTTATCTCCATCTCGAAAGCTTCAGCAAGCTTCGGCGGCGCCCGGACTCCCTCGCCCAATCGCGGGCGAAGCTTTGCCCAAGGATTTCCCGGCCACAAAACTCAGCGCGCCGCAGCAAGTGATCTTCAACGCCGCAGACGGACTGGAAATTCACGGCCAACTCTTCCTGCCGAAAAACGCCAGAGGCGAGAGACTTCCGGCGGCGATTCACATGCACGGCGGCCCGGCCCGCCAGATGCTGCTCGGCTGGCACAATCGTTACTATTACAACACCGCTTACGCTTTCAATCAGTATCTGGCGAGCAAGGGCTACGCCGTGCTGTCGGTCAATTACCGTTTGGGCGTTGGCTATGGCCGCGCGTTTCGACAGGCGAAGAACGGTGGCGGGCGCGGAGCTTCGGAATATCAGGACATCGTGGCTGCGGCGAATTACCTGCGTTCGCGCAGCGACATTGACCAGTCGAAGATCGGGTTGTGGGGCGGCAGTTACGGTGGCTACCTGACCGCGCTCGGCTTGGCTCGCAACTCTGATCTCTTTGCCGCAGGAGTTGATATACACGGCGTCCACGATTGGTCGTTGCGGATTTCGGGAGCGAATTGGGTTGATTACGGCAACCGCGACGCAGCGAAGATCGCCTTCGAGTCTTCACCCGTCAGTTCGGTCGAAAAATGGCGTTCGCCCGTGCTGCTGATTCACGGCGACGACGACCGCAACGTGGCATTTTCGCAAACGGTTGATCTGGTCAGGCGGCTGCGCGAGCAGAAGGTCGAGTTGGAGACCATCGTCTACCCCGACGAAGTTCACGACTTCCTGCTCCACCAGCACTGGCTGGAGATTTACGACGCGGCGGCGAAGTTTTTCGACAAACATCTCAAAGGCAATCGAACGACGCCCGCTTCAGGTCAGTCTTCACAGCGGATTTCGAAGCTCGACCTTCTGATCCGTGGCGGCAGCGTGATTGACGGCACGGGCAGCGACGCTTTCAAAGCCGATGTCGGCATCGTGGGCGACCGCGTGGTCTTCGTCGGCGACGCGGCGAAAGAGAACCTGCAATCCGAGCGCGTGATCGAAGCCGCCGGTCTCGTCGTCGCGCCCGGATTCATTGACCCGCACACGCACGCCGACGACGATCTCTTCGACCCGCAGCGCGGCGCCAACCTCGCCTTTCTGACGCAGGGCGTGACCACCGTCTTCATCGGCAGCGACGGGCGCAGCCGAATCCCTCTGGGCAAGGCCTTGCAGCAACTGCAATCGCAGGGCATCGGCACGAACGTCGCGTCGTTCGTCGGCCACGGCGCGGTCCGCCAGGTGGTGATGGGGATGAGCGACGCCGCGTCGACGCCGGAGCAACTCGAAAAGATGAAACTGCTTGTGCGACAGGGAATGGACGACGGCGCGCTCGGTTTGTCCACCGGCTTGTATTACGCCCCAGGCAGTTACGCCAAGACCGAAGAGGTGATCGAACTGGCCAAAGTCGCCGCCGAACGCGGCGGCGCGTACGACACGCACCAGCGCGACGAAAGCTCGTACACCATCGGCCTGCTCGGTTCGATTGAAGAGGTGCTCCGCATCGGCCGCGAAGCGCGCATTCCCGTCCACATCTCGCACATCAAGGCGCTCGGCGCAGACGTCTGGGGCCAGAGCGCGCGAGCCATCGAGATCATCAACCGCGCCCGCGCCGAAGGCCTCAACGTCACGGCCAATCAATATCCCTACATCGCTTCGGGCACTGGCCTCAGCGCATCGCTGCTGCCCCGCTGGGCCGAAGTTGGAGGCAGGCAGGAGATGCTCAAACGCATTGACGACCCGGCCATCCGCCCCAAGCTGATCGCCGAGATGGAGCAGAACCTGAAACGCCGGGGCGGCGCGAACTCGCTGCTCATCCAATCGTTCAGAGGGGGCGGCGCCGACCGCAGCCTGGTCGGCAAACGCCTGGACGAGATCGCCCGCTCGCGCGGCAAAAGCCCCGTCGAAACCGCGCTCGAAATCATCAGAGCAGGCAACGCCAGCGTGACCTCGTTCAACATGACCGAAAGCGACATCGAAAACTTCATGAAGCAGCCGTGGGTAATGACCGGCTCGGACGGCTCCGGCGGCCACCCGCGCAAGTATGGAACCTACCCGCGCAAGATTCGCGAATACGTGTTAAACCGCAAGGTCATCACCATGCCGCGAATGATCCAGGCCAGCTCGCTCCAAGTCGCCGAGACTTTCAAGCTGAAAGATCGCGGCAAGCTCAGTCCCGGTTGTTTCGCCGATGTGATTGTGTTTGACGAAAAGACGATTGCGGACCGAGCGACTTACGAAAAGCCGGAGGCGCTGGCGGAAGGGATGAAGTACGTGGTCGTCAACGGGAAGATCGCGGTTGACGAGGGGAAGTATACGGGCGGGCTTGCGGGGCGAGCGCTGCAGGCGTCTCCATCCAAACACCAATCAAAGTAGCCAATCTTGTTGTCGCGCGAGGGGGGCTTTAGAATGTTACGGAGGTGATTTTTATGCAGACTGTCACAGATACATTGCAGCCGGAGATAATGGCTGGCGTGCTGACCGGGACTGTTTATTCTCCTCTGCCAGATCGTGTGCGAGAGCACCAAGCAGAGTTGGTCTTTCCTGCTTTCCACTACTCCCTTTCCGCGCCGGTGGTCGAAATGTTTATGGTTGCTGACTCAGGGCAGTCTACCGTCAAGATCGCCCTTGATGAGGCTGTGACGATGATCTGCGAGTTGAAGGGAAAACGCCTTAACGGCAGGGAAAAGATGGACGTGAGCGTCTCTTTCGAGAATGCCGCCGATCGAGCGCGCGCCTCGTTTGTTGCCGCGACCCTCCAATGCCTGCTTTGGCTGGCTGGACCGATGAAGCTGAGAATTCCGGCCCTGGAGCTTGATCTCGAAGTGGAATTCATCGCGCCGCTCGAAGAGGTTAATCAAACGATGCACATCCGGCACGTCGCCTACCGGTTGATGGTGATCGAACGGGCATTTGACCGGAAGCTCACCAGGTCTCTGCTTTTCTTCGACGCCGATGTAGACCGGATCGCATTCGTCTATCACGCCATTGTTGACCGCTCCTTCGTCTGGCCTTTTTTTCAGGCGCAGTTTCCATTCCCGGCAAATGAACAATCGCTCGACATTTTGAAGGATGCCGACCGTCCGAGCGTTCGCCGATTGAATGTGGCTCACTACGAGGCGGATGTTCTGGGAGTAAGCTTAGCTCTCGGCAGGGCTATCGTGACCATTGAAAATGGCGTGATCGTCAATCTTGAAGAAATCGGTCGCGAGCTTGGGACACTTGACGGCCATGAGTTTCCGGCGCTGATCAAATCTCTGACCGGCGCGGCGACTTATGAGTTTCCTGACGCGCCGCGTTTGTCTGAAACGAAGTGGGACAAGCGCATCGAGGAATTCCTGGCTTTGGACCGTCAACTGGACGAGGCGATCTTTCAAGCTGCCAACCAACTTGCGGCGCAATCGCTGGCCGACCTGAATGAGGAAGAGAAGGCAGAGGTGACTGCGCGTCCGCAATTCGATTAGCCATCCGGTGTAACAAACCGCTCAACGGGAAAGAGATTATGCCAACTGACACTGCTTCCCCAACAATGCGGCTCGCATTGGATTCGGATGTTTTCACCGATTGGAGATACCAGAAGCCTCACACGATGCGGCAGATTCGGGATTACCGGACGCGGTTCGGGCGCTTCCCACGATTGACGGCAATGACCGTATTCGAGGCGCGGTTCGGTTTTGAAAACAAGATCGCCAAGTCGCCCAGCGTTGATGAGCGACTCGAAAGAGATCGGCTGGCGATGGAGAACCTCATTCGGCTGTCCGGGGTATTGGAGATAGAAGAGCGAACGACGGCTATTGCCGCGTACATCTCTGCCCGGTTGTCTCAGAGCGAACGCAACAGGCTGCGGGCTGATGTTTTCATTGCCGCGACATCTCTCGCGCATGGCTACGGCGTTGCCACGCGCAACCAGCGCGACTTCGAGTTGATTGGCCACCATCTGCCTCCGGAGATAACCAACCTTTCCCTGGCAATCTGGAAACCTTGAAGTTGTTGTTGCGCGAAGCGGGTCTTAGAATTTGGCCGAGGTAATTTTATGCAAATAGCGACGAGCGCATCACCAGTTGAAATGGCCGCTGGCGTGGTAGCCGGGACGTTGACTCCCCCATTGCCGGCGCTGTTCGACGACTTGACGGCGGAATTCGACTTTCCGGCTTTCAACTATTCGCTGACCGCGCCGGTGGTTGAACTGTCCACCGCCGATGATTTCCAGCGCCTCACGATGAAGCTGGCCGTAGACAGAGAAGTCATTATGGTCTGCCGGCTCAACGGCGAAGGCGCGACGAACGGAGCGGAGCCGCGCCCGGAAGTGACCATTGACTTCGCCGCCGTTTCGCCAAGCGCCCGCGCGGCCTTCGTCATTGCCACGCTGAAGGCGCTGTTCGGATTGTCGGAGACGGTGAACTGGCGGTTGCCAATTCTGCAACTCGACGCCGAAATCCGGCTGGCCACGCCGCAGGAAGAGGTTGGTCCGATGCTCCGCCGTCGAAAGATGGCTCAATTTGTGATGGAGATCGAGCAGGCTTTTCATCAGGATTTGACAATGCCCGCCTCGCTCAGCCGCGAAGAAGAGGATCGGATCACTTTCATTCACGACGCGCTGAGAGAGCGTGCGGTCGTCCGGATGTTTCACGAAGGGGCATTTCCGTTGCCGGCGAATCAAGCGACGCGCGCGCGATTGGAGATCGGCAATCAATCGGGCGTCTTCAACCTCGAAATCCCGCGATGGCGCGAAGAATTGTTCGGGCGCAGGCTGCGGCTCGGCCGCGCGTTGGTTGCTATCGAAAGCGCAACTATCGTTAACGCCGAAGAGGTCAGCCGCGAGATCGAACGGCTCGATGGACACGAGTTCAGGGTCGTCATCAGATCGCTGGCGGGCGTGGCCAAGTATGAATTTCCTGATGCGCCACGCGCGCCTGAGACGAGGCGGGATGATTTGATTGAAGAGTTGATAGCGTTGCGGCCGTTGCTGATCGAGGCGTTCCTGCGAGAAGTTCACGAGTTGGCGGCGGGGTGTCTGCCGGATTTCCCGGAAGAGGAAATTCCGCCGCCTTTCGATGAAGAGGTGTCTTTAGTGTCGGAAGGAGACGCTTAATGGCTACCCTTGTTGCTTCCCCCAGCACTTTATTGGCTCTCGATACCGATGTCTTCACTGATTGGAACAAACAACGTCCCCACACGGTCAACGCCATCAACGACTACCTCGATCGAATGGATTTCCTGCCCAAGCTGACTGCCACGACGGTTTTCGAGGTTCAGCATGGATTCGAAGCGTTGGTAGTCAAATCCGGCGGTCTTGATCAAACTGCGCAACAAATACGCTCGAAGGCAGAACGATTGATTCAGAAGTGCGGCGTCCCGGACTTCAATCAGCAGGCGGCTGAGATCGCCGCATATATTTATGTTCGCCTCGCTCACCGTTATCAGAACAAGCACTGGCGTGATGTCTATATTGCCGCAACAGCTTTGGCTCACGGGTACGGCGTGGCGACGAGGAATCAAAGCGATTTTGAGTTGATTGGTCAAAACCTGCCACCCCGCTCAACTTTATACCTTGCCGTCTGGAAACCATAATCCGATAAATCGAAAACTATGAAACTTAAAGCCCTGATTGTTGCTGTGTCTTTGCTGACCCTCTGGCTTGCGCATAGCTCGTTGGCGCAAAGCGGAAAAACCTCCAAGTCAAATTACCGCGAATGGCGAATGTTCGGTGGCGGCGAGGAAAACACCCACTACTCGACGCTCGATCAGATCACCCGCGACAACGTCCATCAACTCGAAGTCGCCTGGCGTTACGACAGCGGCGATGAATTTCCCGGCTCCGAGATGCAGTGCAACCCGATCATCGTTGACGGCGTGATGTACGCGACTACGCCGAAGGTTCGCGTGATTGCGATCAACGCCGAGAACGGGAAGCTGATCTGGAGCTTCGATCCCGCCGAAGGCCGGAGGCCGATGGGCAAGATGCGCAATCGCGGCGTGACTTATTGGGCGGACGGCGAAGACAAGCGAATCTTCTTCGGCTTCCGGCAATGGCTTTACGCGCTCGACGCGAAGACGGGGCAGCCCGTGAAGAGTTTCGGCAATGGCGGGCGCATTGATCTGCGCGAAGGTTTGGGCCGCGACCCGCAAGGTTTCATGGTCAACAACACCACGCCGGGGACTATTTACAAAGACCTGTTGATTCTCGGCAGTCTGACTGGCGAGGCGTTGCCCGCCGCGCCGGGAGACATCCGCGCGTTCGATGTTCGCACGGGCAAGCAGCGATGGGCTTTCCACACGATTCCGCATCCGGGCGAATTCGGATACGAGACCTGGCCGAAGGACGCCTGGCAATACAGCGGCGGCGCGAACAATTGGGCAGGCTTGGCGGTTGATCAGCGACGCGGGCTGGTCTTCGCTCCGACTGGTTCTGCGGCTTTCGATTTTTACGGCGCGAACCGGCACGGCGACAATCTGTTCGCCAACACGTTGTTGTGTCTGGACGCGAACACAGGCAAGCGCGTGTGGCATTTTCAGGCGATCAAGCACGACGTGTGGGATCGCGATTTTCCGACGGCCCCAACGCTGGTTACGGTGAAACGCAATGGCCGCATGGTTGACGCCGTGGCGCAAGCGACTAAATCTGGTCACGTGTTAGTCTTTGAACGCGCCACCGGCAAATCGCTCTTCCCGATTGAATACCGCAAAGTTCCGACCAACGGCGTTGACGGCGAGCAGTTGGCCGAGACGCAACCGTTTCCGCTGCTGCCTCCGCCATTCGCGCGGCAGGTTTTGACCGAAGAACTATTGACTACGCGCACACCTGAAGCGCGCCAGAACGCGCTCGAACGGTTCCGCAAATTTCACAGCAACGGACAATTCACGCCTCCCAGCTTCGAAGGCACTGTGATTTTTCCGGGCTACGACGGGGCAGCGGAATGGGGTGGCTCGGCTTTCGATCCCGAAACTGGTCTGCTTTATCTGAACTCGAACGAGATGGCGTGGATTTTGCGGCTGGTTGAAAGGCCGAAGCCCAGACAATTGCCGAGCGGAAAGAGTCTTTACGCAGCCAATTGCGCGAGTTGTCATAAAAACGACCTCAGCGGCTCGCCACCGGAATTCCCCGCGCTCGCCAACCTCGGCAAAAAGTACAACGATTCGGATGTCCGCGCGGTCATTCGACAGGGGCTGGGACGAATGCCGGGATTCGCCAGAATCGGTGGAGATGGGATTCGCGCGGTCGCTGATTACATTTTGACGGGCAAGGACACTGCGGCTTTGACCGCGCCATCGAAACCTTCGCCGATGGATTTGAAGTACACGATGGATGGTTATAACAAATTCCTCGATCCTGAAGGTTACCCCGCCATCGCGCCGCCGTGGGGCACGCTCAACGCGATTGACCTGAACCAGGGCAAGATCGTCTGGCAAATTCCGTTCGGCGAATATCCGGAACTGGCGGCGAAGGGGATGAAGGATACCGGCAGCGAAAATTACGGCGGGCCGATTGTCACGAAGAATGGATTGCTCTTCATCGGCGCGACGAATTACGACAAAAAGTTCAGGGTCTTCGATAAAGTGACGGGCAAACTGCTTTGGGAGACGACGCTGCCGTCGGCGGGTAACGCCACGCCCGCGATGTACGAAGTGAATGGGCGGCAGTTCATCGTGATCGCGGCGGGCGGCGGGAAATCGAAGGAGCCGCCGGGCGGGAGTTATGTGGCATTCGCGCTGCCGGCGGACAAGGCGCGGAGCAAATAGGGCTTTGTCTGATTCGGAAGTTGCTTTTAGAATGGCGTTCCCGGAGGTTTTATGGCTACTGCAATCAGCGCGCAACATCACGAGATGACGGCGAGCATTCTGGCGCTCAATCATCCTTTGCCCGACATCGCCGCCGATCTTCCTCTCGAACTCGTCTTCCCGGAGTTTGACTATTCGCTTTCGGCGCCGCTCGTCGAGCGCTCGTCAACCGCCGACTTTCAATGGACGACGGTCAAAGCCGCGGTTGACGAAGACGTGCTGCTCGTGTGCAGGCTGAAAGGCTCGCCAATCGCCAACGGTGAAAAGCTGCGTTCGGAGGAGTTGGCGATCAACTTCGAGATCAGGTCGTCGCGCCCGCGCGCCCGGTTCGTCGCCGCCACGTTGCAAGCGATGCTGGGTTTGAGCGGGACGGTGCGGTTGCGAATCCCATCTCTCCATCTCGACGCGCCGCTCCAATTCTCCGTGCCGCTGGATAAAGTCGCGCGGCTCATTCACAGCCGCTGGCTGTCGTATCAGTTGATGGTCATCGAGCGCGCCGGCGATCTGATCATTCCGGAACCGCCGCAGCTTTCCAGAGAAGAGCAGGATCAAATCTCTTTCGCCTACGACGCAATCATCGAGCGCCGCGCGGAGCGCCTCTTCTACCAGGGGGATTTCCGGTTGCGAGCGGATGAACAAACGCGATCGCTCGTTGAGGCCGGCGCGCCTTTCACACACCAGTTTGTCATTGAGAATTTTATGCACGAAGCGCTGGGTCATCAGTTGAATCTCGGCTCAGCCGCCGGCGCCGTGCCCAACGCCGTCTTCGTCAATCCTGATGAGGCGCGCCGCGAGCTTGCGCGACTCGACGGACACGAATTCAGCGCCGTGATTCGCGCGATGGATGGCGTGATGAAGTATGAATTCGCCGGCGCCCCGCGTTTGCCTGTGGAGGCTTGGGATGGGCTGATCGCCAGACTTATTGCAATGGAAGGGCTGCTCGATGAACGATTCATTCAAACCCTGCATCAACCGGCGGCCACGCCCCTTTTAAGTGAAGAAGAGATGGACGCGCTAACCCAGCCTCTGCTCCTTGATGGGGAAGCCTTCGCAGACCCTGATATATTCGGAGATGACTGATGGCGATTGTTACTGCACCCCCGAGCATACGCCTGGTTTTGGATAATGATGTGTTCACGGATTGGAGGAAGTATCGGCCTCATACGATGTTGGAAATCACCGATTACCAGCGTAGATTCAAATCCCCGCCAAAGCTGGCATCCGTCACGGTGCTCGAAGCGCGATGGGGGTTCGAGGGCCAGGTCGTCAAATTTGGCGGCCTCGATCCCCAGACCGAGCAATGGCGATTGGAGATGGAGGGACTCATCCAAACCTGCGGTGTGCTCGATTTCGATCAACGCGCCGCTTCAATCGCCGCTCACGTTTTCCCCAGGCTTTCGCAAAGCCAGCGCAACCGTCATTGGCGCGACATCCTGATCGCCGCCACCGCCCTGGCTCACGGCTGCGGCGTGGCCACCAGAAACAAAGACGACTTCGAGCTGATTGGCCGCGACCTCCCAGCCCACGCTCCAACTTTGCATCTCGCCATTTGGAAACCTTAGAATGCGATTGAGGCGCCAATATGTTCGACACAATCGAGACAACATCGCAAGAAATGACGGTGGACGTTCTGGCCGGGACGCTCAACCTGCCCTTCCCAGACGCTTCTCCGAGCGCGACCGTGGAGTTCGATTTTCCTCAATTCGATTACTCTTTCACCGCGCCGCTCATTGATCTGACCTTCACTCCGGACTCTCGACAGGTTGTGGTTAGAGCGGCGATTGATGAAAGCGTGACGATGGTTTGGACGCTCAGCGGAGAGCCGGCGCCGGAGGGCGGAAAGATGCTGTTGAAAGACGCGGCCTTCGAGTTCGAGATGGAGTCGGGGCGGCCGCGCGCAGAATTCGTCGCCGATACGGTGAAGGCTTTGCTGTGGCTGGCGGGGCCGATTCGGTTGCGGATTCCGGGAGTGCGTTTTGATGGGGAATTGAATTTTGACACGCCGCTCGGAAAATCTAACCATCTTTTACGCCATCGCTGGACCGCTTATCTTCTGATGGTCATTGAGCGCGCCTTCAATTGCGAGATTCCCATCCCTGGCGAAGTTTCCGACAAAGACTGGCTGGACATCTCCTTCGTTCACGATGCGATTGTTAATCGCTCTTTCATCTGGCCTTTCACTCGAGAGCGGCTTCCGTTGCGGGATGAAGAACAGGCGCGAAAACTGTTGGAGCACGGAGAAAACGCATTTCACTTCAGCCTCAAGCTGGAGAGTTTTCGCCGGCGGATGTTGGGGCGAGAACTCTGTCTCGGCCAGACCACGATCACCATTGAGCAGGCCTTGCTGCTGAATGCGGCTGAAGTCAGACAGCAGCTTGAATGCCCGGATGAGTGTGAGATTCAAGCCTTCATTCGCTCTCTGGACGGCAGAGCGACGTATGAATTTCACGACGCGCCGCGGGTGGCGGAGATGGAATGGGACGAACGTATTGTAGAATTTATCGAGCTTGAAGAGCCGCTCGGCAATCGTCTTTGCCGGGAGTTCAACGATCTGGCTGCTTCAACCTTGGCCGGTTTGACCGAAGAGCAAATTGCAGCCGTCACTGCTCCACTTGAATTTGAACCTTTTCCTATGGGAGATGATGAGGAAGAGAACTGATGGCCATTCTCAGCGCAACATTTAAAACCTTGCTGGCTCTCGACAATGATGTTTTCACCGATTTGCGGAATCGGCGTCCACACATAGTTGCCTTGGTGGAAGATTACCGCAGAAACCACAAACTTTTACCTCCGCTAACAGCGATGACCGTGTTCCAGGCTCGTTTTGGGTTCGATAAAGAGATCGCCCGGTTGGGCGCGCTCGACGAACGTTTCGAGGAATCGCGTGTCAGGATGGAGCAGGCGATCAAGGACTGCGGCGTTCTGGAAATCAATGATCGAGCCGCCGCCATCGCCTCTCACATCTTTGCCCGCCTTTCGGCAAGCGAGCGGAACAAGCACTGGGCCGACGTCTTCATCGCCGCCACTGCGCTCGCTCACGACCACGGCGTAGTGACCAGAAATCGTACCGATTTTGAATTGATCGGCCAACATCTCCCTTCATTCGCTGAGGACTTGCACTTGGCGATCTGGAAATCATGACCGTCTCGACCGGCGCCCCCGCAAATCAAGCCAACGACCCACACTCGGAATACACCCATCGTCTGGCTGCGCGCCGAACCTCGCTAGTCGGCGAACAACAACGCAGTCGGACGATCTGGCTCTGGCGTCGCGTCGTCTTCGCCGTCATCGCGCTGGCGATTGTGCTCGCTTTTGAAGGGATCATCGCGTGGTGGTTGATCGCCTTGCCGGTCGTCGCCTTCATCGCGTTGATGGCGATTCATCAGCGCATTCACGCGGCTGTCGCGCGGTTTGAACGTGCGGTGAAATTTTACGAGCGCGGGCTGGCGCGGATTGAAGACCGCTGGAGCGGCAGCGGAGAAACAGGCGAAAGGTTCGCGGATAAATCGCATCTGTATTCTGAGGATTTGGACCTGTTCGGCAGAGGCTCGTTGTTTGAATTGCTCTCGACAGCGCGGACGCGAGCTGGCGAGGAGAGGCTGGCGTCGTGGCTCTTGGCTCCTGCGCCGATTGAAGAAGTTCGCGCGCGGCAGCGGAGCGTTAACGAACTTCGACCGCGGCTGGATTTGCGCGAAGACGTGGCGTTGCTCGGCGCCGAGGTCAGATCGGGCACGCATCCCGAAGAGTTGGCGGCGTGGGCCGCCGCGCAGCCAGTGTTCACTGTGAGCCAGACGCGCTGGCTGCAAATCGCGGCTCTGGTGATCGGCGTCTTCTCCGCCGTCGCGGTCGTGATGTGGCTCGGATTCGGATACAGGCAACTGGCGCTCATCGCTTTGTTCGTCGAAGCGGTCTTCCTTTTTCGTTATCGCGCGCAGATCGGACACGTGATCTCCGAGGTTGAGCGTCCGGGGCGTGAGTTGACGCTGCTGGCCGAAATCCTGGCGCGGTTGGAGCGGGAACAATTCGTCTCGCCACGCCTGGCCGAACTTCGCCGCGCGCTTGATGCCGATGGCCAGCCACCGTCGCGCCAGATCGCGCGGCTCAGCCGGTTGATTCAAATTCTCGATTCGCTGAAGAACCAGTTTTTTGCGCCTGTGGCGATTGTGCTGCTCGTGCCCGCGCAACTGGCGCTGGCGATTGAACGGTGGAGGCAGAAGTCGGGCGCGAAGATTCCCGAATGGCTCGATGCCGTAGCGGAGATCGAAGCGTTAGGTTCATTGGCCGGTTACGCCTACGAACACCCTCTCGATCCGTTTCCTGAATTGATCGAAGGCGAGGTCTGTTTTGACGGCGAAGCTTTGGGGCATCCGCTAATCGCCGAATCGCGATCGGTGCGCAACGATGTCAGGCTCGACGGCCATATGCAGGTGTTGATCGTCAGCGGGTCGAATATGTCCGGCAAAAGCACGTTGATGCGCACCGTCGGCGTGAACGTCGCATTGGCGTTGGCGGGAGCGCCAGTGCGAGCGCGACGCTTGCGGTTGTCTCCGCTCTCCATCGGCGCTTCGATTCACATTCTGGATTCGCTGCAATCGGGCGCGTCGCGCTTTTACGCCGAGATTACGCGGTTGCGGCAGATCGTCGAGTTGACCAAAGGCGATCTGCCGCTGCTGTTTTTGCTCGATGAAATCCTGAGCGGAACCAATTCGCACGACCGGCGGATCGGCGCTGAAGCGGTCGTGAAGGGCTTGGTCGAACGCGGCGCCATCGGCCTTGTCACAACGCACGATCTGGCGTTGACCCGGATCGCCGACACGCTCAATGGACGCGCCGCAAATGTGCATTTCGAGGATCACCTGGAAGACGGCCAGATGATCTTCGATTACAAGATGCGCCCCGGCGTGGTCGAGCGCAGCAACGCGTTGGAACTGATGAGAACTGTTGGACTCGAAGTTTGAGGGCAAATACGGCTATAATCCCGGCCACGCGATCACAAGCAAACGATTTTCCATCAACTTTCAGGCAAGTAGCGACAACCTAACAAACGAAAGGAAGAGCGCATGACTGCCCACACCAGCTTCTTTGAAAACGTCGGCCGTTACGTGGATCGAGCCGCCGCGTTGACCAAACACTCGAAGGGCTTGCTCGATCAGATCAAAGCCTGCAACAGCGTCTACAGCTTTGAATTTCCGCTGCGCCAGCCTGATGGCGGCGTCGAGGTGATCAAAGCCTGGCGCGTCGAACACAGCCACCACAAAACGCCGGTCAAAGGCGGCATTCGTTACGCGCCCAACGTCGACGAAGACGAAGTGAAGGCGCTGGCCGCGCTGATGACTTACAAATGCGCGATTGTTGACGTGCCGTTCGGCGGCGCGAAAGGCGGGATTCAGATTGACCCGGGCAAATACACGCTCGATCAGCTCGAACGCCTCACTCGCCGTTACACGCATGAGTTGGCGAAGAAGAATTTCATCGGTCCCGGCATTGACGTGCCCGCGCCTGATTATGGTACTGGCGAACGCGAGATGGCCTGGATCGCCGACACGTACATGGCGATGAATCCGGGGCAACTCGACGCATTGGGTTGCGTGACGGGCAAACCGCTCTCGCAGGGCGGCATTCGCGGGCGCAAGGAGGCGACTGGGCGGGGCGTGTTTTACGCTTTGCGTGAAGCCTGCGCCAACGCCGACGATATGAAAGCTCTTGGATTAAGCCCTGGCGTGGCCGGCAAACGTGTCGTCGTCCAGGGGCTGGGGAACGTCGGTTATCACGCGGCCAAATTCTGCCGCGAAGACGGCCACGCCATCATCATCGCCATCGCCGAGCGCGAGGGCGCGATCACAAATCCGAACGGTTTGCACGAAGGCGACGTCTTCAAGCATCGCCAGGAGACCGGCTCGATCCTGAACTTCCCAGGCGCGACCAATATCCCCAACCGTGGGGACGCGCTCGAACTCGATTGCGACGTGTTGATCCCGGCGGCGCTGGAGAATCAGATCACGGAAGAGAACGCCGGGCGCATCAAAGCCCGCGTCATCGTCGAAGGCGCCAACGGCCCGACCACTCCCGAAGCCGAAGAGATTCTGCTCAAGAAAGGCGTGCTGATCGTGCCTGACATTTATGCTAACGCGGGCGGCGTGACGGTGTCGTATTTCGAGTGGCTGAAGAACCTCTCGCACGTGCGCATCGGGCGGCTGGGCAAGCGCCACGAGGAAGCTTCGGAACGCCGCATCCTGCACGCGGTCGAACTGCTGACCGGCGAGCGATTCACCGAAGACATTCTCAAGCAGGCGGCGCACGGCGCGGACGAGTTGGACTACGTCAACTCAGGCTTGGAAGACACGATGGTCATGGCTTATCACCGATTGCGTGATGTTTGGAAGGGTGATTCGAGGATTCCGGATTTGCGGACGGCGGCGTTCTTTGATGCGATTGAGAAAGTTGCGCGGTCGTATGCTGAGTTGGGCATTTTCCCGTAAGAACTGAAGGGGTGAGGGGGCGAGCGAATCACCCCTTCACCTCTTCACCAGTTCATCTTCACTGGAAGCTGTCGAGCGCCGCCTGCTCATCCTCGTGAATCTCGAAGACCGTCAGCAGCTTCGTGATCATCAGCAAATCTTTGATCTTCTTCGTCGGGTGGAGCAGCTTCAATCGTCCGCCGGCGTTCTTCGTGGTCGTGTGACGCGACACCAGTTCGCCTATGCCCGAACTGTCAACATAAGTCACTCCGCCCAGATTCAGAATAATTTTGTTGCGCCCGCCATCCAGCAGCTTGCCCACGGCGTCGCGCAGTTGCAGGCTGCCTTCGCCGATGGTGATTTTGCCAAACATTTCCAGGACGACGACATCGCCGACGTTGCGTTCTCTAATTTCCAACTGCATCGTGCTTATGATCTCCTTCGCTCAAATCTGGTATCGGCTGTTTCGGCGCGCGGCGTTTGGACATTGACACGATCATTCCGCCTTCGGGATGGCGCTCGTAATCGACGCCGTCCATGAAAGTCCGCATGTAAAGAATGCCGCGGCCGGCCGGGTTGAGTAAATTATTCGGATCGAGCGGATCGGGGAGAGTCGCCGGATCGAAGCCTTCACCGTGATCGCGCACCGTCACGCGCAATGCGTCAACGCCGATGGTGAAGCGGATGTCCACCGATTTCTGCGTGTCGTATTTGTTGCCGTGTTCGACGGCGTTGGCGACCGACTCGCGCACAGCCATGTTGATCCAGTAGGCCGATTCTTCGTCAAAGCCGACCATGCTCGTGATGTTGTCCGTCAGTGTGGTGACCAGATCAATGAATTCGAGTTGGCTGGCGATGGTCAATTCGACCACGTTTTCGGCTAGCATCATAAGCCGGAGTTCCTTTTTCGAGTTAAATTTGATCTGCAAATTCGATCTGTTAAGATGCTCGCGAGTCTTAACTTCGGCGATTACGGTCAGGTCGCGCACTGTGTAACACAGCGCAAAAAGCGCTGTCAAGATAAGCGCCTTGCGAGCTTACCGGGTGAAGAAGGTGGAGATCGCGGGCGAACTAGCAACGGTAAATTCGGGCGAACTCCACTGGCGCTGGTTGCGCTTCCAAAAGCTTTGCTCAAAAACTCTGTCTCGATATTCAGGTTGGCGAAACCGACTACGCCGCCTCCATCGCAAAAGTTCCGAAGCAATCAACGGGTCAGATGTCAGAAACAACAAATTCCTCAACAAACACGGTTAAAATCGCGCGCGCCACAAGCTTGCGCGGCGATTTCCAATTGCCTGGAGACAAATCCATCTCGCATCGCAGCGCGCTGTTCGCCGCCATCGGCGAAGGTCGGTCGCGGCTGCGCAATTATTCATCGGCGCGCGATTGCCAGAGCACGCTCGATTGTCTGGAACTGCTGGGCGTGAAGATCAAACGCGAGCCGGAAATGATCACGGTCGAAGGCGCAGGTCTTGACGGATTGCGCGAATCGGCGCGCGCTCTCGACGTGGGCAATTCCGGTTCGACGATCAGGATGTTGTCGGGCATTCTGGCCGGGCAAAACTTCACGACCGAAATCTCCGGCGACGAAAGCATCCAGCGCCGCCCGATGAAACGCATCATTGATCCGCTCGCGCTGATGGGCGCGCGCATCGAAGCGCACGATGACAATTTCGCGCCGCTGAAAATTCACGGCGGCGGTTTGAAGGCAATCGAATACGAACCGCCAGTCGCCAGCGCGCAGGTCAAATCATGCGCGCTGCTCGCCGGGCTGTTCGCCGAAGGCAAAACTACCGTGATCGAAAAGACGCCAACGCGCAACCACACCGAAGTGATGCTGCGCGAATGCGGCGCCGAGATCGAGATCGAGGAGTCGGGTCAGGGCCAGCGAATTTCGATCACCGGTCGAAAGCCACTGCGGGCATTGGGCGATTACACGGTTGCTGGCGATTTTTCATCCGCGTCGTTCTTCATCGTCGCGGCTCTGATCGCGCCCGACGCCGAATTGCGGTTGCGTCACATCGGAGTCAATCCTTCGCGCACGGCTTTGATTGACGTGTTGAGGCAAGCGGGCGCGCAGATCGAAATCGTCAACCCCCGGCTGGCTCACGGAGAACCGGTGGCGGACATCGTCGCCAAAACGTCTTCGCTCGAAGGCGACCTGGAACTGCGCGGCGCAATCATCGCTAACCTGATTGACGAGATTCCGATCCTGGCCGTCGCCACCACACAACTCGACGGCGCGCTCACCATCCGCGAAGCCCGCGAACTGCGAATCAAAGAGAGCGACCGCATCCGCTCAATCGTTGACAACCTGCGGCGAATGAACGTCGAGATCGAAGAATTCGACGACGGCTTGCGGTTGACCGGCAAACAGCGATTGCGCGGCGCGAAGGTTGATTCGTTCGACGACCACCGGATCGCCATGGCCTTCGCCGTCGCCGGCCTCGTAGCCGAAGGCGAGACGGAGATCGCAGGCGCCGATGCGGCTTCAGTGTCGTTGCCAGAATTTTACCCATTGCTCGCCGCTTGCGTTGAGTAGCCGAAGCGCGATGGAACAATCTCCAATCTCCAATCCCCAATCCCAGATCTTCCTCATCGGTTTCATGGCCTGCGGCAAATCAACCGTCGGCCCCGCGCTCGCCGCCAAGCTCAATCGCCCATTCATTGATCTCGACCCGCTGATCGAAGCGAAAGTCGGTTGCACAATCGCGGAATTGATCGCGCGCGAAGGCGAAGATCGTTTCCGCCAGCTCGAAACCGAAACGCTGCGCGAAGCTGCGCAGGACGCCTGCGCCATCATCGCTCCCGGCGGCGGCGCGATCACGCGGGCGGAAAACCGCCAGTTGATGTCGCAGCTTGGGATCACTGTCTGGCTCGACGCGCCGTTCGATTTGTGCTGGCGCAGGATCGAGCGGGACGCGACGGTTCGACCGCTCGCTCCGAACGAAGAGTCAGCCCGCGCGCGTTACGAGCAGCGATTGCCGCTTTACCAGCAAGCTTCGGTTCGCGTGGCGATCGGCGAGTGGCAATCGCCCGACGAGATTTCAGAAGCGATCATCGCTGGCGTGTCACGGTGAGCTATGATGCCAAGTGGCCTTTGCGTATAATTCGGACGTTGCCAGGAAGGAGGTGAAATGATGGCAGCTAGTCAGCTCGATTTAATTATGAACCAAGTGCAACAGCTTTCGGCTGGCGACCAATTGCAAATCATCAAGCGCGTCGCTGATTTGCTTGAACGCGCTGATCAATCGCCGCATAGCGAAGAGCCGTTAGCCGATGACATTGGCGACATTGGAATGATGAATGGCGAAGCGCAAAGGCCGGAAGCTTCTCCGCCCAATGGTTGCGCATCGGCGCGCGCCGCCAGCTTGCGCGACTTTACCGCTGACCGGCAGTGGCTAGCCGATCACCGCGATGAATACGCCGGACAATGGGTGGCGCTCAAGTATGGACAACTCATCAGCCACGGCGCAGACCTTAAAGCCGTGTATGCCGTAGCCAAAGCCGCCGGGCACCCAGACGCCCTGCTGGAATTGGTTGAACCGAGCGATGCGCTCCCCTTCATCTTTTGAAGATGCCGCACCAACTGACCTTCATCACCCGCGAAACATACGACTCACTGCAAGACGGGATCACGATTGAGGCCGTCTTGAGCGTGGGAGAGGATCCTTTCGTTTGTAAAGCCAAAGTTGATCCGGGAGCGCAGGTTTGCCTCTTCAAGCGCGAGATTGGCGAACAGCTTGGGATCGATATCGAAAGCGGCTACCCGCGCAAACTTGATACGCTGACCGGAACTCTACTCTCTTACGGCCACTCGGTCAGGCTGCACACATTGGGATTGGAGTTCGACTCAGTGGTCTACTTTTCCGCCACGCCCAATCTGCGGCGCAACCTGCTGGGCCGGGAAGGCTGGTTGCAGAAAGTTCGCCTGGCGATTGTTGATTACGATTCGGTGATCTATCTCAGTCCATACGAAGATCAAGGTTGATACAGGGCATGGAGGTCACACCGCATGAGCCAGGAATTCAACTACGACTTCTTCATCAGCCACAGTTCAAAAGACAAAGCGGCAGCGCGCGAACTGGCTGAGCGGCTGCGCTGTGACTGGCCGCGAATTGAAAAGCGGTTCAAATGCTCATAGAATCTGCGCCGTCGCTGCAAGCCCCTTGTTCACATCCGATTTGCCAAGATGAACCTACTCGAAAAATACCTGCGCGAATTACGAGACATTCGTTCGACTGGCTCAGCCGCCAAAGAAACTTCGTATTATCCCGCGCTCGTCGAACTGCTCAACGAAGTTGGCAAAACGCTCAAACCGAAAGTCCGTTGTGTGTTGACGCCAAAGAATCTGGGCGCAGGCATTCCCGACATCGGCCTGTTCGTTTCACGGCAGAGGTTCGATGAGTCCGAAGCCTTCATCAACCTGGCGCCTGAACGCGGCGTGTTGGAAGTGAAAGGTACGAAAGCTGAGGTCGCCAAGATTGCGCAATCCGACCAGGTGGACAAGTACCTGCAACGCTATGGGCAGGTGCTGGTCACCAACTACCGCGACTTTCTTCTGGTCAGCAAAGACGCGGGCAAATTGGAAGCCTACCAACTGGCCGAGAGCGAAGCCGCGTTCTGGCAAGCCACCGGCAATCCAAACCAAACGTTGGCGATTCACGGCGAGCGGTTTGTCGAATATCTCAAGCGCGTGTTGCTCTCCAACGCGCCGCTCGAAGCTCCAGCGGATGTCGCGTGGTTCCTGGCTTCATACGCCCGCGACGCCAAAGCCCGGATTGAAGCTGCCGGAACCGATGCGCTCGCTTCGATTCGTCTGGCCATGGAGGAAGCGTTAGGCATTCGCTTCGAGGGGGCGCAAGGTGAGCGATTCTTTGGCTCGACGCTGGTGCAAACACTGTTTTACGGACTCTTCTCGGCATGGGTGTTGTGGCATAAAGAGAAAAGTAAGCACAAAGGACATTTTGATTGGCGGTTTGCCGTGCATTACGTGCGCTTGCCGATTTTGCGAAAGCTTTATAACGAGGTGGCTGATCCGGGGAATCTTGAACGCCTGGGTCTGGGTGAGGTCCTCGGCTGGGCGGCCTCCGCGCTCGGTCGGATCAATCAAGCCGCGTTCTTCAGTCGCTTCGAGGAAGAGCAGGCGGTGCAATACTTTTACGAACCTTTCCTGGAAGCCTTCGATCCCGAATTGCGCAAACAGTTGGGTGTTTGGTACACGCCGCCGGAAATCGTCGAGTACATGGTCGCCCGCGTGGACTCCGTCTTGCGCGAAGAGTTGAAGCTGGCCGACGGTTTGGCCGATCCGAATGTTTACGTGCTTGATCCCTGTTGCGGCACGGGCGCGTTTCTGGTCGAAGCGCTCAAACGAATTGACCGCACGCTGAAAGAGCGCGGCGAAGAAGCGTTGGCAGCGGAAGAGCTGATGCGCGCGGCCAGGCAGCGCGTCTTCGGGTTTGAGATTCTGCCCGCGCCGTTTGTCATCGCGCATCTGCAAATCGGCCTGTTTTTGCACCGAGCGGGCGCATCAAACACGGGGACTGAGCGCGCCGCCGTTTATCTGACCAACGCATTGACCGGCTGGGAACCGCCCAAAGAGCCGAAAACCCGCTTGCTCTTTCCCGAACTGCAAGAGGAACGCGACGCGGCGGAGAAGGTCAAACGCGACACGCCGATCCTGGTTGTGCTCGGCAATCCGCCTTACAACGCTTTTGCCGGAGTCAGCCCTGCCGAAGAGCAAGGTCTGGTTGAACCATACAAAGAAGGGCTGATCTCCAAGTGGGGCATCAAGAAATTCAACCTGGATGATCTTTACGTGCGGTTTTTCCGCTTAGCCGAAAGGCGCATTGCGGAGAAGACCGGCAAAGGTGTGGTCTGCTATATCTCGAATCACAGTTGGGTGAGCGATCCGTCATTCGTGGTTCTTCGCCAGAGCCTGCTCGAATCCTTCGACCGCTTCTGGGTTGAGAATATGCACGGCAACCGGAAGATTTCCGAATACGCGCCGGATGGCAGAACCAGCGAAACCGTCTTCGCCATTCCCGGTTTTTCGCCCGGCATTCAGCAGGGCGTGGCGATTTCGCTGTGGGTCAAGAGCGGCGAGCGAAGCAAAAAACCGAAGGTGCTTTTCCGCGACGACCTGAACGCAGCCAGGGCCGTTGATCGCCGCCAACAACTGTTGGAAAGCCTCGAAGCGAAAAGATTCGACGCGCAATATGAAAAAGCTTCGCCGGTTGCCAGCAATCGTTTTTCGTTCCGGCCATCCGACGTGGCGTCGCATTATCTGGAATGGCCGCGCGTCATTGACCTGTGCGCCATCGCGCCGAGCAACGGCTTGATGGAAAAGCGCGGCGGCGCATTGATCTCCATTGATCGGCAGGAATTGGCCGAACGCATGCGCCAATACTTCGATCCCAGGACTGACTGGGAAAAGCTCAAATTGTTGAAGTCGGGGCTGACGGAAAATGCCGCGCGGTTCGACGCCAAATCCGCCCGCGCCAAAGCGCTGGCCGCTGAAGCGTTCGACGAAGAGCGTGTCTGCCGCTATGCCGTGCGGCCGTTTGAGACGCGCTGGTGTTATTTCAGCGCTGTGCGCCCGCTCTGGAACGAGCCGCGCCCCTCGCTGTGGGCGCAATGCTGGAAAGGCAATCGCTTCCTTCTGACCCGGTTCAAGGCGGCCAAATCGCCTGAAGGCTCACCTTTTTACTTCACCTCGAACCTTTGCGACGACCACCTGCTTTCGCCGGACGCAGTAGCGATTCCATTCCAGTTGAAGAATGGCTCGCGCCTGGAAAAGAGGGACGAAGCCACGCTTTTCGATCTTCTGGGCGAACGGCTCGAAGAGGAAGAGGTGGCAGCCAATCTGTCGCCATCGGCGCGTCATTACCTTGATCAGTTCAAACTGAAAGACCCTGACCGGGATCGTGGCGCGGCTGAGGTGATGTGGCTGCACTCGCTTGCCATCGGCTATTCGCCTGCGTATCTGACGGAAAACGCCGATGGCATTCAACAGGACTGGCCGCGCATCCCGCTGCCCATAAGCAAAGATTTGCTGCTGGCTTCGGCGGAGTTAGGGCGCAAGATCGCGGCGCTGCTCGACACGGAAACTGCCGTCGCGGGCGTGACCAGTGGCTCAATCCGCGCCGAATTGAAAATCATCGGCGTAGCGGCCACCGCCGACGGCAAACCGCTGAACCGCGAAGCAGGCGATTTCGATGTGACCGCCGGTTGGGGCCACGGCGGCAAAGGTGGAGTCACTATGCCCGGCAAAGGCAAGATGATTCCCCGCGATTACACCGCCGCCGAACGCGCTGCCATCGAACAAGGCGCGAGCGCGTTGGGGCTGACGCCGGACGTAGCCTTCGCTCACCTGGGCGAACAGACCTGCGACGTGTACTTGAACGGCAACGCTTACTGGCGCGGCGTGCCGATGAAGGTTTGGGAATACACCATCGGCGGGTATCAGGTGATGAAGAAGTGGCTCAGCTACCGCGAACGCGGACTGCTGGGCCGCGCATTGACGCTCGATGAAGTGCGCGAAGTGACAAACATGGCGCGGCGCATCGCGGCAATCCTGCTGCTGGAACCAGCATTGGATGAGAATTATCGAGCGGTGAAAGCGAATTGCTACGACTGGCAGGCCAGAGGCTAAAATTTGGTATCAACACAAGCTTGTGTAGATACCAATCAGATGCGTGCGTGAATGATCTGTTCGGACAAAGGTTCACCTTCGATCTCAATCGGCTCGTATTCGTCGAACTCTTCGTCGGTCATGGTTTGCGCCGGGATGTGCGCGAAGAAGCCTTCGGCGAGCATCGCCAATTCAAACTCCCGCTCGCGGCGTTCGAGTTCGTCAGATTCGTCAGCGGGCGCGGCGGCGGGCAACGCTTGATTGAGTTGAGCGAGGAGCGCGCGTTGTTCCGTCAACGGCAGCATCTGAATCGCTCGTAGAATTTCGGTTCCAGTCATTGTTTCCGACATCGCTTTTTACCTCGGTTTCACAAGTCCGCCCGAAAGTGCATCAACAGCTTCGGCTCCCCTTTGAACCCGGCCTGTTTCAGCGCGGCTTTCGTCTGCGCGATGATCCTGGACAGATCAGCGTCGCCGATCTCCTGGTTCCAATGGTGTTCACAACCCATGGTTCCAAGCTCTTTACCGATGAAGAGGTAGCATTCATTCATCAGGACGGTGGCGTATCCCCAGTCGCAATCGAGTCCTAATCGTCGGGCGGTCATCTGAGCCGGGTGTTCTTCGTTCTCCAACTCTTCGACCTCTTGCTTGCTCACGGGCAGCTTCACCCCATAGTAAATCAAGACAGATTCTGCGCTCATTCGATTACCCCCTTGAAGAGATTCAAAGCTGATCGGGATCAACGCCCAATTCCCGAAGTTTGGCGGCGAGTTGGGCGGCTCGATCTTCAGCTTCCTGCCGCGCTGTGGCTTCGTGATCGGCGCGTTCGGCTTCCGTTCGGGCGCGTTCTTCGCCGGTCGGAATGATGTTGCCCTGCGCGTCGCACCAGCGCAGCCAGGTGTCTTCCTTATCTTCAAACACGCCGTCCCAGAGCTTCAGCCCCAGACCGGCGCGCGACAGGTAAGGGCGCTCCAGTTCCTGGTACTCGCCATCGCGTAGCACGAAGACCCGCAGCGCATCGCCCTTCAGCTTCAGTTGTGGATCGTAGACGACGTAGTAGAGCGCGCCCAGTCGCGCGTATTTCTCCAGCTTGCGATCCAACTCGCCGCCCTCGCGGTTCGAGACTATCTCGACCACCACTTCCGGGGCTTTGCCGAGTTCCCAGACGAAGTACGACCGATTCTTCTTTTCGTACCAGTCGGGGCGCGGCTGCACGTCGAGGCTCAGGAAGAAATCGGGCACGATCGGCGGCTCGCCCATCACGTAAAAGATCCCGATATTGGTGTCGGCCAGGAACGGGCGTTTCTGACCCGACGTTTGCCCTTTGCCTGCTGGCGGCATCCACGAAGCATACAAAGTTTGCGCCAGCAGGCGTTGCTGCTTGGAAGAGAAGAAATTGTCCACGGGTTGATCGTCCTCCGTCACTACTTGTTCGTAGTAAGCGTCCAGTTCGCGCTGGATTTCTTCATCCAGTTGAAAGGCGGTTTCAGTCATAGTTCCCGACATCGCTTTTTACCTCACTTGTCTGATTGGGCTGCGGCAATCGCCGCCCTGTGGTAGGCAGTCTAAATCAGGCTCTCGCTAATCATCAACCTTTGATCCTGCCCGATCATCTGGTGATAATGCGCAATCTGGGTACCGAGTAGGACACTTTGAAAAACTGCCACAATCGAGTTGGCCGCCGTCATTCGCGCCGGCTTACCTTACGCGAGCCGCAGTAGCCTGATTTTTGGGGAGGAATCGAACGTATGAAGCGAATGATTGCGACTCTGCTTATCTGTTTGCTCGCCGCTGGAAACGCTCTGGCGGTCGGGCGGAAAAAAGCTGTTTACATTGGCGGGACGATTGAGAGCCTGAATAAACTTGGGAAAGAATCTGAAGGCGAGCTTGACTGGAGCGACGAGAAGACGCTGGTTTTCAAAGTCAAAGGCCAGAGGGTCGAAGTGGCCTACGACCGCATCACCGCGCTCGAATATCAAAACACGAGAAAATTTCGAACGACGGCGATCAGCGCTTCGGTTGCTTCTATGGCGATCCCGATTCTGTTTTTCCCCCCGCTTGGATTGATTGCGCTGCCGTTTGCGTTGAAAAAGAAGAAGCGGCATTTTCTGACTGTGGCCTACTGGGGCGCCGACGACAAACCGCAGGCGCTGGTGTTTGAACTCGGCAAGGGGGTAGAGAGGGAAGCGCGCGCGGTCCTCTCGGCCCGTTCGGGCAAAAATGTGCAAGTAATCATCGAGTGAACGGCAAGCAATGTCTGAATGGCTGATTGATGAATTGGCCCGGAAAATCTGGGACTATCATCACCTCAATCACAAACTGGAAAAGAGCGACCTCATTCTCGCTTTGGGGAGCAACGACCTGCGCGTGGCCGAATACGCCGCTGATCTCTGGCTGCGAGGCTACGCGCCGTTGCTCGTGTTTTCAGGCAACGCCGGAGTTTTGACTCGCGAGCGTTTCAGCAAACCGGAGGCCGAGGTGTTCGCTGAGATTGCGCTGGAAAGAGGCGTGCCCGAAGACGCGATCTTGATCGAAGCGGAATCAACGAACACGGGCGAGAATGTGAGCTTCAGCCGGCGATTGCTCGAATCGAAAGGGATCAATCCTGAGAGCCTCATTCTCGTGCAAAAGCCGTATATGGAGCGGCGGACTTACGCTACGTTTATGAAGCTCTGGCCGGGGAAGAAGGTGATCGTCTCGTCGCCGCCTATATCTTTTTCGGAATATCCGACCGAGGAGTTGCCGAAGGAACTGGTCATCAACATTATGGTCGGCGATCTGCAGCGGATCAGGATTTATCCGAGCCGTGGGTTTCAGATCGAGCAGGAGATTCCCGACGACGTGTGGCAGGCGTTTGAGAAGCTGGTCGAGATGGGATTTGATCGCCATCTGGCGAAATAACAGCTTGCTGGCAGCGGTTTGGTGTCCGTCAAGATTTTGCGCGTGTACCGCTGACCAAACCAAGCTGACAGAAAAAGGGGGCAGAAAGAAGTTTTTTCCTGTAAAGCCTCCTTTTTTCTGTCCCCCTTTTTCTGTCAGCTTGGGCGATGATGTCGACTCCATACACTTCGCAAAAACGTGACGGACACCCCAGCGGCTCCCGAAGCTTGACATCGCCAAGCCCTGTTCATAATCTTCCTGCCTGATTCACCACCTGAGCGCGAACAAGCTTTACAGGATTTACCCGCAATCAGATTCAGTTTTACAACTCGACATTTTTTCGGAGCGAACACACGTGCCCTTTTTCTTCGACCTCTCATCGCTGATCCCCGTCGTTGAGCGCAATCCGTTCGAGCCGGTCGTCGTTCACGACGAAGTCCCCGCCGAACCGATTGAAGAGGAAATCCCCGCCGAGCCGATAGTTGACACCGGACTGCCGCTTCCGGCGCAATACGATTTCGATATGATGCGCGCGTTGGTGCAGGACCCATTCCGGCTCTTCGTTTACTGGCAACTGAAGGACAATCCCTACGACCGGCTGCGCAAGATTTTTCCCGTCGGTGAGATCGGCGATTTCCACACCGTGCTCAAGCTGATTGACGAGACGAACAACATCGCGGTCTTCTTCGACGTGGCTTTTGCGCGCGAATACTGGTTTGACGTCTTCCCGGATCGGACTTATCGAATCGAGCTGGGGGCGCGCTCGCCCCGTTACGGGTACATCAAACTTTTAAGCTCGCAAACGGTTACGACGCCGCGTGGCGGGCCTTCGGACAAGGAGGCGGAAGAGGGAGATTACCGGATTGCCGCCAAAGATTATCTGCGCGTCTTGCGCGAGAGCCACATCGTGTCGGAACGCGCGTTGACGCTCGAAGGGTTGTTGCCGGGAGATGATGGCGTTCCCTCCGCCGCGCGCAATGCGGTGTGGGATTCGTTGCCGGCTTCGTTCCGCCGGGTGATGTTGGCCGTCGCCGACATTCACGCCGGGCGCGATTACGAACGGTGGTGGGAGCGGCTCAGCCAGGAAGAATTGGCCGATCTGGTCCGGGAGTTCCTGGCGATCATCAATCGGATGGGCGGAGGCGAGATGGGTTACATGCTCCTGCTGCGCTACCTGCCCGAATTGTTGCGCCGGACGATTCAGGCTGAGCAGGGCGGCGAGTTGCAGATTGATAAACCGATCTCGCTTTACCTGGCGGAAAAGCTCGGCCAGACGGCGTCGGAGATGAACTTCTCTTCGTCGTCGGAGAATGCGCCGTCGTTGTCAAATGTCGTTCCGGGAGATGTTGCGCGGGGGTCGTGGGCGCCGAGTCTGAGGTCGTGAGACTTGCGGTTAAAACTCGCGGTGGTCGGCGTGAGCGAGTCTGCCTTGCGGGGATTAACGATTTGATCTTCGATCAGGGGCTGAAGGGGCGACCCGGCGCTCGATATTCGCCAGAGCTTCCTTGGCGGTTTGTGAATCGGGATTGATTTCAAGCGCCGCGAGGTAGCTTTGCTTCGCAACCGACCACTTATTTCTCTTCGCCGCCGCTTTCGCCTCTTTCATCAATTGCTGAAACCTTCTGAGTTCGGAGATTCTGGCGACGACCTGGGCGGCCTCGGTCGCCTCCTGGTTGCGCCATAAATAAGCTTCGTAAGCCAGGATCGCTCTGTCGTATCGCTCCTGTTTCTCGAACTCTCGCGCCCGGTTCAACGCGGGGGAGTTGATGGTTGGAGTGGGCGTCGGCGCTTTGATGTCTGAAGCCCCATCTGTCCCAGCGAGCGGTTTTTCTTCCTCCGGCGACCTGGCTTCGACTTTCGTCATCGCGGCCTGCATGCCGTGTTCCTCGCTTTGCCGCAGGAAGAGATAAGCGCCGAGCAGGATCGCGGCCAGGAACAGTCCCACCGTAGCCGCCGTCAGACCCCACTCGCGCTTCGACAATATTGGCTTGGTCATACTGACGGCCACTCCGCTCGTCGTCATCGGATTGAGCGGATTGCTCACTGACGATTGCGATGCGGTGGTGGCGTAGGAGAGGGACGGCTCGTTCAGTGAAAGCGGAATCGTCATCGCTGTCATCACTTCCTCGAACGGATGGCTACCGGTCGAAATTTGAACCTCGTCAGGATCATTCTCAGTTTGCGCTATCGTGGACGTCTCGGCGGGGGCGGCAAATTTGTTACGCGATTTCTGCTTACCTTTGACGTGCTGTTGTTTGTGATCTCGCAGGGCCGCCAAAAACTCGGCTGCCGATCCGTAACGGCCTTTGGGGTCTTTTTGTAATGCCCGCATCACGATCGTGGCCAACTGCGACGTCACGTCGGGCCGCACTTTCTGAATCGAAGGCGGCTCCATTTCAATATGCCCTTTGCGAACTTCCCAGTCCGAACCGCCAGGTGGGCGAGGGAATGGCACTTGCCCAGTCAACGTTTCGTAAAAAGTCACGCCGACGCTGTAGATGTCAGATCGCACGTCTATCTCCACTCCGCGCAACTGTTCGGGCGACATGTATTCGACGGTGCCGGGATGAAAACCACTCTGCGTCAGTTTGCTTTCGCCCGTCAATTTGACGGCGCCGAAATCAGTGATCTTGATCCGGCCCTTGTGGTCGAGCAGTAAGTTCGCGGGATTGATGTCGCGGTGGATGATCCCTTTGTGACGGTGGTTCGATTCGTCAACATAAGAGAAGTTGTGCGCGTAATCGAGCGCCGAAAGAACTTGTTTGAAAAGGTAGACGGCCTGAGACGGAGACGCGACTCCTTGTCTATCCAGCAAATCGCGCAGGCTCACGCCTGAAACGTACTCCATCACCAGGAAGTAATTCTCTTCGGTCTCGAAGAATTCGAAGACACGGACAATATTCGGGTGATCGAGTTGCGACTGGATACACGCTTCTCGACAGAAGCGAGCTTTGAGTTGCGCCTGAGCTGATGGGGAGAACGCGTCGAGCAGGATTGATTTTACGACGACCTCGCGCGGCAAACGCAGGTGATGGCCGCGATAAACCGCGCCCATTCCGCCCTGTGCGAGCTCGCCCGTGATCTGATAATTACCGATAACTTTGCCTATCATACTTCAAATAGCAGAGATGTTAGGGTGATATGAGGTTTAGGCGCCCAGTGAATTCACGCCTGGGGAGATCTTGGGCGATACTGTAGAAAATCGGCGGGCAAAAGGCAAAAGAAAAAATCGCTCTCCGCCATTAAAGCGCGTGGCTTTAATCTTCGCGTTAATCTTCGCAGTAATTCGCGCCGGATTGACACATCAGTGGCCGGTTTTGGAACTGAAGATTTCAGTGATGGCTGATCTCGTAATTCAGGTGGTCGAAGAAGCGACGGGCGAATTCAGGCGGGCGTCCGCCAAGCTTTCTCAACGCGCAGGGCTTTTGCAAAGTCGTTTTCGGAAGTCGATATGCCATATTTCATATGCGATATCGCATATGAAATATGGCATATCCTGGCCGAGGCTACTCATTGTTCGTGCGTTGCCGTTGCGGGCTGGCGCTTGTGCTTTGCGTGGGGCTGTTGGTCGTCGCCGGAGTAGTGAGACCCTTGTTGACCAGGACCGCCACTTCGACGCGGCGGTTCTGTTCGCGTCCTTCGCGCGTCGAGTCGTCGCCCACCGGACGCGTCTCGCCGTAACCGAACGGCGTAATGATGCGGCGCAGGGGAATCTCCTGGTTCATCGCCAGATAACGCACGACGGCGTCTGCGCGGCGCTGACTCAACCGGCGGTTGGCTTCTTCCGAGCCGTCAGCGGAAGCGAAGCCGGTCACCTGAATGATGAACCCCTTTTCGCTCTTGGCCTGGGTGGCGATCTCATCGAGAGCCGCTTTGGCTTCGTCCGAAAGCGTTGCGCTGCCGACTTTGAAGTTCACGGCGATGTTTTTCTTCGCTTCGAAATCATCGAGCGTGGAGATGCGGTCGTTGGTAACTGAGGTTGCGGCCAACGCGGCGTCAGCCGTCTCCTGCGCAGCCTTCGCTCCGCCTTTGGCGGTATTGGCGACGGCGGCCAGTTCCTCGATCTGGCCTGACAGCCGCTGCGCGTTCTGCTCGGTGGCGGTCATCCGCGACTCGGCGGTAGTCATCCGCGATTCGGCGGTGTCCAGGCGACCTTCGGTTCCGGTCACGCGACCTTCGACTCCGGTCACCCGGCCTTCAACGGGCGCGACGCGCGAATCGAGAGACCGCGCCTCGTCGAAATTGTCATCGGTAAATTTGATCCTTTCGGCGACCAGCGCGCCGGAGTTATCACCACGCCCTTCGATTTCCAGAACCAGCCCACGCAGCAGCGCGGTGGCCGGGTAGGTCTTTGCGCCCCGGAACAGATTTCGTTTCTCCTCTTTCACTTTGGTTGCGCCGGTCAGGACCACCATGACCTCCGAACCGGCCTTATCGCGCACAATCATGCTGTCAACGCCGCGATCAACGATGATGCCGTCAATCTTGTGCTTCTTGCCCGGCGGGACGCGCGCGATGTTGTACTGCTGCATCTGAGAATTCGTGTTCTGCGTAGCCTGGGAACGCGTGTTGTCCGGCGTCGTTGGCGCCGGTTGGCTCGTCTGCGGTTGAGTTCTCTGCCGGTTCCTCCCCTGCGCTGCCACTGGAATCGCCAGCGCGAGTCCTGCTATCAAAGCGAGCAGCAAATTTAACCTTCTCGTACTTCTCATAATAGATTTCCTCCAAATCGTCGGCGAATAATTTCCACTGGGGGATTAATGCTTCCACCATCCAGGCGCAAGAGCCGTGCCTGATTGCCGCTCGCTCGCTCGCTGGCGCAACTAACTTTCATCATGCCGGAGAGCACGACTGTTGCGTTCCACGCGGCCACAAGAAGCTCGATAGACGAGCTTGTTATCTTTAAGCTTGTACGATTCAGGTTCGATCTGTACTGAGTAAAGCCATTTTCCGCCAGCTCTGATCACGTTTCCGGCGAGTTCGGCGAATCGCCGGGCTTTTATCCATCCCAATGTGATTAACGAAGGCCTGTCTGCAAGCTGTACTGGTGTTTGGTTGAGCGACACCGGCACTGATTACTTATCAATCAGAACTGAGTTCCGGCCAGGGATGCAGAGACAGGTTGGGTCACAAACAGATCAGGGTAATGTTTTTTGACCGTCAGGTTGATCAGTTCCGTCATTTGCGCCCACGTGCTGTCCCACGCGGCTGAGTCTAGACTGTTGGGAAAAGGATGAACGTTCGGATGCAAACGGCGTTTGGCTTCATAGAGGCTGTAATCTTCAGTGAAGACCAGATCGGCGCTCATCAACAGCTCGGCTTCGCGCTGCTTGATATTCTGCGGCGCGTCATCGAACGCCGGCGATTCATTCAGGCAATCGTAAACGATGGTCAGCGGTTCCAGATGCCAGGTGAAAGCAATCGCCGCCGGCGTGTAATACCAGAGGATGTAATCAGTGATCGAATATTCCAGAAACAACTCGTCGATAAGCAGCGATTGTTCCAGAACCGCCGCCTCGCTGTCGCTCAAACCCAGGGGCAGATGCGGAACCACCACGAGCACGCCGCCATTGCGCCGGCTGATCTCCAGACGTGGAATCGAGTTGCTGAAGACCGGCTCTTCGACGAAGTAGACGCGGCGTTCAAAAGCGCATCTGCTCATCAAATGCTGCGGCCTTTGATAAACGGCGTCCCAGCGCAGATGCGACAGACAGACCAGATCGGGCATACTGTCGGCAAAGGAGACTGCGGTCTCCGAATAATCGTTCGGCAGCCGTATGGCCTCGGCTGGTTGAAGGCTCAGCCCGACGCTGGCAGCGCCAATCGCCGGGCGAAAATAGCCGGTCTCCGTTCCATTCCCCGTCGTCACATTCATATTCATCTCTTTTCATTGAGGCCACTGTAGGCCGTTGCAGAATTGATAAATTACGTGTTCAGGTATGCCTTGCGCGGCCTGACTTGAGCAATGAACGTGCCAGGCGTCTTGCGGCTGCTTCGCCAAAGGCCATTATCTAGTCATCAGGGCAGGGCGGTTGAGAGGTAAATGATTGAAGCGCGCGCATAAATCAGTGATGACAGTCTTTAGATTGTTGTGTCCAATCGCAGCCATCCGGAGACTGAGTTGTATGTGATGTGAACGTTCTGAAGCGGTATGAAGTGAATGGGAATCGTGCGAGCTTTCGCGGGATCAAAGTTTTATTCAGACGCTACAATTTCTTCGGCTCCCTGGCCGGCTTCGACCACGTAGATTGCCGGGCTGACGCCTTTGGCGCTCTGGTATTCACGTGAAATGGCGTTACGGAATCCTTCGATCGCATCGCGGCGGACGAGATTGACTGTTGAGCCGCCGAACCCTCCGCCGGTCATCCGCGCCCCGATGACGCCATCGGTCAACAGGGCTGCGCTGACCAGCGTGTCCAGCTCGAAGCAACTGACTTCGTAATCGTGACGCAGCGAAAGATGCGACCCGACCATCAGGCGGCCCAGCTCTTCCAGATTGCCGGATCGCAACGCCGCCGCCGCATCCAACGTCCGCTGGTTTTCGGTGATCACGTGCCGGCAGCGACGCCGGACGGGATCGGGCAGATGCGTTTCGTATTTGCTGAAATCATCCACGCTCACGTCGCGCAGCGCGCGGATACCAGGAATGAACTGCCGCAGAAGTTCGACTCCCAGCTCACACTCGGCGCGGCGCGTGTTGTATTCCGAAGCGGCCAGATCGTGTTTGACCCCGGAATCGCAGACCACTACCGCCACGCCCGAGGTGTCCAGCGGCAGATAAGTCGTCGCCAGCGTGCGGCAGTCAATCAGCATCGCGTGATGGCGGCGGGCCGTCGTCGCGGTCAATTGATCCATAATCCCGACCCGCGCTCCGACGTACTCGTGCTCGGCCTTCTGTCCCGCCAGCGCGAGCGCCGTGCGGTCAACCTCCGCGCCCGACAATGAAAGCAACGCAAAGCCGACGGAGATTTCCAGCGCGGCGGAAGAAGACAGCCCAGCGCCCACCGGCACATCCGAAGAGACGAGCAGGTCGGCGCCGCGCAATCGAACGCCATCGGCTTCAAGCATGCGCGCGACGCCCTCGGCGTAATCGGGCCAAATCCCGCGCCGCCGCATCCCCGGCAGGTCCAGATTGAACTCGAACTGCTCGGTGACGTTGAGCGAGTAAACGCGGACCGTCCGGTCGTCACGCGCCGCGCCCGCCGTCACGGTCGAAAGGTCAATCGCCATCGGCAGCACGAGCCCGTCGTTGTAATCGGTGTGCTCGCCGATCAGATTGACGCGGCCCGGAGCGCGAAAGAACCTCGGCTCGTTGCCGTAGAGCGCATTGAACGCCTGTCGCAACTGATCAGGGTTAGTCATCTGAGTGAAATGGCGCAGACTTCAATCTGCGCCGAATTGTTGTTGGGAGTAGTCCGACTGTATGTTCCGCCGAAATCGGGCGCCGCCGGTCATTTTGTAGTACGCGGGGAATCACCAAGCCGATACACCGAAAATTGTTTGGAAGATCGTTTGGAGTTCCGCCTTCAGGCGGTCCGCCTGGAGTTCCGCCTTCAGGCGGTCAGGTTTGGTAATTCAGACTTACCTCCTGAAGGCGGAACTCCAAACTTCTTCTATCGCCTAGTGGTCGAGAAATCGCTGGCGGGTCTTCCCGAAAGCGAGTTCGGAGCGTTGAGGTGCGCCCCGGTGTCCACACCGACGCCCAGACGATCCACCAACTCACCGCCCAGCCAGCTTGTGATCAACGCCAGTCCCATCCCTGCCACACCGATCAACATCGCGGCTATCCCCGGATTTTCGGGCGATCCACGCCGCATCAGGCAACTCACGGTGAACAGCGCCAGAACTACAATGTTGCCTGCGCCGTGCAACAGCCCGACCTTTTTGGCGCGCGTGTTCGAGGGGATGGCCAGCCAGTCAATCAATCCAAACACCGCCGCAGCGAGTCCGCCGATGACGCCTGCCCCGATCAGGTAATAAGCGATGCCCGACCAGTAACCCGAGCCAAGCACCAGCGCTATCAGATCGAAGACCACAGCCATCAGCAGCAATCCCAGCGGAAAGACGACCAGCATCGGATGTATCGGATGTCCAAACAATTTCGTTTTGCTTTCCATAACTCAATGGTTCAGGCTCCGACGAATCCGCTTTAGCCAAAGCGCAATCGCCGTCGCCTCGGCTGCCTTTCTTCAGCCTTAATTCGAGCCGGCTCCGCGCGGTAACGAACGCGGCTTTCGCAAAGACTTATTGAAAGAACCGTGCTCGTTGCCACTCGCGGCGCTGATTCGTGCGCACGGGTTAGAACAAGTCAGAAAAGTGAAAGTGCAAACCAGGCGCCATCGCTAGGCGCGCGATGCTTACGCTCTCCCACTTTTGGGAAAAATTAGTCCCACAAGCGGACACGTCTGCCCTTGCCATCTTGCTCCGGTTGTGAGCAAATGAAGACAGCCAAGGACTTGAGCGCCATTTTCGGGAGACGCATTGGTGGCACATTGATTGACAGCATTAGCCGGGGCGACCTACAAAACCTTGTTGATTGGCATCAATTCCTGGAGGCTGAATAATGATCAGACTGGAAAACATCGAGAAATTTTATCCGCAGGGGATTCAGAAGTATTACGTCTTGCGCCGCATCTCGGTCGAAATCCGCGAGGGCGAATTCGTTTCGATCATGGGGCCATCGGGCGCGGGCAAATCCACGCTGCTGCACATCCTTGGCATGCACGACTCGGGCTGGAGCGGCGAGTATTACTTTGCGGATCACCCGATTCACAAACACAACCCGAAGCAGCGCGCCGAGATTCGCAACCGGAACATCGGCTTCGTGTTTCAGAGTTATCACCTGTTGGATCACCTGACGGTTTACGAAAACCTGGAGATTCCGCTCTCGTACCGCGATGTCAAAAAATCCGAGCGCGAAGCCATCGTCGCCGACATCCTCGATAAATTTCAGATCGTCGGCAAAAAGGATTTGTATCCGAACCAATTGTCCGGCGGACAGCAGCAATTGGTCGGCGTGGCGCGCGCGGTGATCGCCAATCCGAAAGTGATCCTGGCCGACGAACCGACCGGCAACCTGCATTCGTCGCAGGGCAAAGAGATCATGGAGATGTTCAGGAAATTGAATAACGAAGGCGCGACGATTGTGCAGGTGACGCATTCGGAGGTGAATGCGACTTACAGCCATCGCGTTATCAATCTGGCTGATGGCTGGTTGGTGAAGGATTGAGAAGTCACTACAAGCTCATTCGTTTGAGGTCACAGGGAGAGAGGCTTTTATGACCGCATCAGTCGATGCAATTTATGAGAACGGCGTCTTTCGACCAATCGGCGAAGTTACCTTGCCGGAAGGAATTCGAGTTCACATTGCCGTGGCGCTGATTGATGGCGTGGTTAATGGTGTCGAGAGCGATCCGGCATTCAACCTTGCTGAACTCGCCGAAGATACAGGCATTGCTGACTTGGCTACGAACATAGACCACTACCTTTACGGGCTGCCTAAACGAACCGATGAACAAGCTATTCGTTGACACTGCGGGATGGCTGGCGCTTGTCAATCGCTCGGATTTGCTGCACGCCATGGCCACAAAAATTTACGATGAACGATTCGCTGCGGGATGGAGCTTCGTGACTCACGCTGGCGTGATGCTCGAAGTCGGTAACGGATTATCACGCGCGCGACTGCGACATCTGGCGGTCAAGCTCAAATTGCGTCTGGATGCTTCGGCGCGGGTTGAAGTCAACTCATTGACTGATGACCTCTACGAAGCAGGATGGCAATTGTATGCGAAACGCCCTGACAAGGACTGGGGCGTAGTTGATTGCGTCAGCTTCGTATTGATGGAAGAGCTCGGTTTGACAGAGGCTCTGACGGCTGATCATCACTTTGAGCAGGCCGGTTTTATCAAACTGCTGTAGCTTTAGTAATTCGTCATGCCTAATTCGCAAAGATCAATTCCCAGAGTATTAATCGCCGACGATCAGGCGGACGTTATCGAAGCCCTGCGCCTGCTGCTCAAAGGCGAAGGCTTTCAGATCGAGACCGCTTCGTCGCCCGATCAAATCCTGACCTCGGTCGAATCGCGCGATTTTGATGTCGCGTTGATTGACCTGAACTACACGCGCGACACCACTTCAGGTCAGGAAGGGCTGGACCTGCTGACGCGGATGCAGGTGGCGGATTACACGCTGCCGGTGATCGTGATGACCGCCTGGGGCAGCGTTGATCTGGCCGTCGAAGCGATGCGGCGCGGCGCCCGCGATTTCGTCCAGAAACCGTGGGAGAACGAACGATTGCTCTCCATCCTCTGGACGCAGGCCGAACTCGGCAAGGCGCTGCGCAAAGGCCAACGGCTCGAAGCCGAAAACCAGTTGCTGCGCAATCAGACCGGCGTCGAGTTGATCGCCGAATCGCCCTCGATGCGCCCCGTATTGCAAATCATCGCCCGCGTCGGCCCGTCGGACGCCAACGTCCTGATTACGGGCGAAAACGGCGTCGGCAAAGGCGTCATCTCCCAGGTGCTGCATTCAATCTCCCATCGCGCGTCGAAGCCGCTGGTCACGGTCAACGCCGGCGGCCTTTCGGAAGGCGTGTTTGAAAGCGAATTGTTCGGTCACATCAAAGGCGCGTTCACCGACGCGAAGACCGACCGCGTCGGAAGGTTTGAATTGGCTGATGAAGGCACGCTGTTTTTGGACGAGATCGCCAACATCTCGCTCCCGCAACAGGCGAAGCTGCTGCGCGTGCTTGAAACCGGCGAGTTCGAGCGCGTCGGCTCGTCAAAAACGCGCAAGGTCAACGTGCGGATCATCTCGGCCACGAACGCCGACCTGAGCGCGGAGGTCGCGGCCGGGCGTTTCCGCCAGGACTTGCTCTTCCGTTTGAACACGGTCGAGATTCGGTTGCCCGCCTTGCGCGACCGCAAAGAAGACATCGCGCCGCTCGCCCGTCATTTCCTGAAACAGCATTCCGACCGTTACCGCAAACTGGTGACGACGTTCGACGGCGCGGCGATGCAATCGTTGACCGACCATCCCTGGCCCGGCAACGTGCGCGAGCTGGATCATTCCATCGAACGCGCGGTGCTGATGGCGCAGGGCACAATCGTCAAAGCGAGCGATCTGGGACTCTATCAATCTTCGGAAAACTCCACGCGGCTCGACGACATGAGCCTCGAAGAGGTCGAATGCCATCTGATCAAAAAGACGCTGGCGCGGTTCGACGGCAACGTCAGCAAAGCCGCCGAAGCGTTGGGACTGAGCCGTAGCGCGCTTTACCGCCGGTTGGAAAAATTCGGACTCTGACGATTGCGGATTGGGGATTGCGGATTGCGGATTTGAAACCCAGCGTTCGCTCTCTCTTCAAAAAGCTCACGACAAAATTTAGATATGCCAGGTTCCGCCAATCCACAATCTGATAACAATGGAATTGCGATCTTCACTGCGCCTCCGGACAATCCGCAATCCGCAATCCGCAATCCGCAATCCGACGATCCGAAATCCACAATCCACAATCCGCAACCTGGTCATTTCAGCATCCTGCAATACGCTCAGCCCTCGGAACAGCAGGTCAGAATCAAGCCGCTGCCGCGCGCCTTTCATCCCCAACCGCTCAATTACGATCGGAGGATCTGGCTGCTGGCTATCTTGACGGGTTTGCCCGGCGCGCTCGTGGGATTGATCTTGCTCTGGATCGGCGATTTCACTCCGAAGACGCAATGGACGTTGACGGTTGTGGTCGTCAGCTTCTGGTTTGGCTGCGCCTTCGCGTTGCGCGAAAAAGTCATCACGCCGCTGCAAACGCTGTCGAACCTGCTGGCGGCTTTGCGCGAAGGCGATTATTCGATTCGCGGGCGCGCCACGAAAAAAGACGACCCGCTCGGCGATGTCGTGCGCGAAGTCAACGCGCTCGGCGCGACGCTGCGCGCTCAACGGCTGGGCGCGATGGAGGCGACAGCGCTGGCGCGGACGGTGATGACTGAGATCGAAGTCGCGGTCTTTGCGTTCGATGGCGACCAGCGGCTCCGATTGGTCAATCGCGCGGGCGAACGATTGCTCAACCGTCCCGCCGAACAATTGCTCGGACGTTCAGCCGAAGACCTGCGCCTGGACGATTGTCTGGAAGGCGAACCCGGTCGCACTCTGCAACGGAGCTTCCCCGGCGGTTTAGGGCGTTGGGGGATGCGCCGCAGCACGTTCCGCCAGGACGGCAAGCAACATCACCTGATAGTCATCGCCGACCTGAGCCGCGCGTTGCGCGAAGAAGAGCGATTGGCCTGGCAACGTCTGGTGCGCGTGCTCGGTCACGAGTTGAACAATTCGCTGGCGCCGATCAAATCAATCGCTGGCAGTTTGGAGAGCCTGCTCTCGCGCGAGCAGCGCCCGTCCGATTGGGAAGAGGACGTCGAGCGCGGCCTCTCGATCATTTCCACGCGCGCCGAAGCGTTGAACCGCTTCATGACCGCGTATGCGAAGCTGGCGAAACTGCCCAGCCCCGAAATGCAGCCGATGGACGTCAGCGCGTGGATTCGCCGCGTAACAGGATTGGAAACGCGGTTGAAGATCGGTTTGGCTCCCGGCCCGGAATTGACGATTGGCGGCGACCGCGATCAGTTGGAGCAGTTGCTGATCAACCTGATTCGCAACGCGGCCGACGCGGCGATCGAAACGGGCGGCGGAGTGCTGGTGAGTTGGCGAGTGAACAACAGCCATCTGGAAGTTTCCGTCGAAGACGAAGGCCCCGGCTTGCCCCACACCTCGAACCTCTTCGTGCCATTTTTTACGACCAAGCCTGGCGGATCGGGCATCGGATTGGCGCTCAGCCGCCAGATCGCCGAAGGCCACGGCGGAATGCTGATGCTCGAAAACCGCGCCAGCGGGCGCGGTTGCGAAGCCAAATTGAGATTGCCTTTGTGATACTTGCAACGTACCGCAGACTGTCCAGTCTGCGGAGGTTTCATCACTGAACAACTCAAAGTAACCCAGGGTCTCTGATTGGAGGCGCTCGTTCCTCGACAAGTTCCGAGTAGAGAAAGCCCCGCAGACTGTCCAGTCTGCGGAGGCTTGATCACTGAAC
>Ga0187892_10001770_pt1 | contig 47273 bp, 44 predicted proteins | sample MA1701073metaG_FD_139345 | JGI IMG/M metagenome (GOLD analysis project Ga0187892, IMG submission 139345) | Bio-ooze microbial communities from a basaltic lava cave in the Kipuka Kanohina Cave System on the Island of Hawaii, USA - MA170107-3 metaG ...
CGCCTCCCACACCGGCGCCTGGGTGATGAAGTAGATGTAGGCGTCGGGATCGGTCTCCCAGCCCTTGCATTTCAGGATCCAGCCCGGCTGGCCGCCGCCCGAATCGTTGCCCGAGCGCGGCACCGCCTTGCCGAACGGAACGTTCTCGCCGTACTGCCGGTATTCCTTGAGCGGCCCGTGCGCGAGCCGCTGCTGGTCGCGCAGCTTCACGCGGCAGAGGTTGAGCACGCCGTCCTGCATCGCGCAGAGAACCTTCTGGCCCTTGCCGCTGGTGTTCCGCTGATAGAGCGCCGCCACGATGCCGAGCGCCAGATGCAGGCCCGCGCCGCTGTCGCCGATTTGCGCGCCGGTGACGAGCGGCGGCCCCTCGCGGAAGCCCGTGGTCGAGGCCGAGCCGCCCGCGCATTGCGCCACGTTCTCGTAGACCTTGCAGTCCTCGTAGGGGCCGGGGCCGAAGCCCTTGACCGACGCCACGACCATGCGCGGATTGAGTTTGTGGATGTAGTCCCAAGTGAGCCCCATGCGGTCGAGGACGCCGGGCGCGAAGTTCTCGACCAGCACGTCGCAATGCTTGATGAGCGCGTCGAGCACCTCTTTGCCCTTGGGGTTCTTGGTGTCGAGCGTGATCGAGCGCTTGTTGTGGTTCAGCATCGTGAAATAGAGGCTGTCCACGTCGGGGATGTCGCGCAGCTGCCCGCGCGTGATGTCGCCCGTGCCGGGCCTCTCGATCTTGATCACGTCGGCGCCGAGCCAGGCGAGCAGCTGCGTGCAGGTCGGGCCCGACTGCACATGGGTGAAGTCGAGAATCCGGACTCCATCGAGAGCTTTGCCCATGGACTCCTCCTTGCGCCCTACTTGTACATCGTCTGGTTCTTGGTCCCCGGCGCGTATTCGTTGGGATCGAGCCAGACGTTGACGACGGCCGACTTGCCCGTCTTGGCGACCATTTCGCGCGCCTTCCGCAGCGTGGGCGCGATCTCGGCCGGATCGCGCACCTCGGCACCCCAGCCGCCCCACATCTGCGGCAGCAGCGAGAAGGCCATGTCGCCGAGCTTGTTGCCGACGTTGCCGCGCTGCGGGCCGTACTTGGCGAACTGCCCGTAGCGGATCTGGTTCATGGCCGAGTTGTTGCCGATGACGGCGATGTAGGGCGCTCCGAACCGGTCGGCCGTCTCCATGTCGAACGCCGTCATGCCGAACGAGCCGTCGCCGTAGTAGCAGAGCACCTCCTTCTTCGGCTGCACGAGCTTGGCGGCCATCGCAAAGCCGGTGCCGACGCCGAGCGAGCCGAGCGCACCGGGGTCCATCCAGTGGCCGGGGGAGCGCGGGCGCACGGCTTGCGCCGAAATCGTGACCACGTCGCCGCCGTCGCCGATGTAGATCGTGTCCTCGGTCAGAAACTCGTTGATCTCGTAGGCGACGCGGTAGGGGTTGATCGGCGTCGCGTTCGACTTGAACGTCGGCATCAGCTTTTCGGTGGCGGCGTCCTCGGCGTTGCCGAGTTCGGCCATCCACTGTTTCCGGAGCTGCCGCTTGTCGTTCTTGATGCGCCCGCTCGCCGCCTGCAGCACCGCGCCGAGCACGGCGCCGGGATCGCCGACGATGCCGAGCGTCACGTCGCGGTTCTTGCCGACGGTCTTGTAATCCATGTCGACCTGCACGAGCGTCGGTACGCTGATGCGCTTGCCGTAGCCCATCCGGAAGTCGAACGGCGTGCCGACGATAACGATGACGTCGGCCTTGCCGAAGGCGAGCGAGCGCGTGCGGTCGAAATGGTGCGGGTCGCCGGGCGGCAGGAGGCCGCGCGAGGCACCGTTGAAGTAGCCCGGGATGTCGAGGCCGCGGAGGAGCGCGATCGCCTCCTTGTGGCCGCGCGCGGCCCACACCTGCTGGCCCAAGAGGATCGCCGGCCGCTCGGCGTTGACCAGGATATCGGCGAGCCTCTCGATGTCGCGCGGATCGCCGAGCGCCTTGCTGGAAGCGCGGTAGTGGCCGGGCTTCGGCAGCACGGCCTTCGCGACGTCGATCTCGCGGTCGAGCACGTCGCGCGGGATCTCGAGGTAGGCGGGGCCGTAGGCGCCGGCGAAGCATTCGCGCGCCGCCATCGAGACCATATCCGCGACGCGCTCGGTCGACATCACGGTCGAGGCGAACTTCGTGATCGGCCGCATCATGTCGACATGCGGCAGATCCTGAAGGCCGCCCATTTTCCATTGATTGAGGGCGCTCTGGCCGCCGATGTGGAGGACCGGGCTCTCCGAGCGGAACGCCGTGGCGATGCCGGTCACCGCATTGGTGCAGCCCGGACCGGCGGTGGTCACGACGCAGCCGAGCCGGCCGGTTTGGCGGGCATAGCCGTCGGCGGCGTGGGCCGCGGTCTGCTCATGACGCACGTCCACGATCTTGATGCCCTCGTCGAGGCAGCCGTCGTAGATGTCGATGATGTGGCCCCCGCACAGCGTGAAGATCGTATCGATGCCCTCGGCCCTGAGGGCCTTGGCGACGAGGTGACCGCCGGAGACGACGTTGGCGTCGCGGCTTTTCTGCTTGAGGGTGTCTTCGGCCGTCGTGGCGCCGGGCTTGGTCGCGGTTGCGGTCGACATGGGACGCTCTCCCGAATCCGAGTTTCTTGGCGTGCTGCGGCCGGCGTCAGTCGAAGAACCGGTCGCCGTATTGCTCGACATAGGCGGCGAGTCCGAGCGTGTGCTCGCGCGAAAGCCGCTCCGCCAGCTCGGTCTCGCGTCGCTCGAGCGCGTCGATGATGCCGAGATGGTCGCGAATGGAGCGGTCGGCGCGGTTGTCGCGACCGATCGTGATCTGGCGAATGCCGCGCACGTGCAGCACCAGATTGTCGGTCATGTCCGCCAAGAGCTTTGAGCCCGAAATGCGGATTATGGCCTGATGGAAGGCGATGTTGGCCGAAGAGTATTCGCCGAGATGCTCGCGCGGCCTGTGGCCCTCGCCGAAGCCTTCGAACAGCGGGCGCAGGGTGGCGATCGCCTCGTCCGGCGCATGCTGCGTGATGAGGCGCGCGGCCATGCTTTCGAGCGCGGCCCAGGCCTGCACCATCTCGACGATCTCGCGCTTGGACTTTCTGACGACGATGATGCCGCGCCGCGGCAGCGACTTCACGAAGCCTTCCTGCTCGAGCATGGCGAGCGCTTCGCGAACCGGCGTGCGGCTCACGCCCAGCCGCTCGGAAAGCTGGCGCTCGTCGAGCCAGGCGGGCTCGGACGAGCTGTAAATGTCCATGTTCGTAATGGCCTGCTTCAAGGCCAAGTACGCCTTGGCCTTGTAGGTCTCTTCCGGCGCGACGCGTTCGATGACGAGGTCGGACACGGGGTTTATCTCCCGCCTGTGCCAAGGCCGCCGAGGCAGCGCCCCGTCCGGGCGGTGCATTGCAGGGTCTAGCGATTATTCGTTATGTGAGGTTTGGCATGCCAGATACCACTTGTCAACGCAGCGGGTTGCCATTTTGGATGCACTTGCTGGATTCGCTTTACCGTCAAAAATATGTCGCTATTCTGGCATGCCATATACAAGGAGAAAATCCGGGCCGCGCCGGTTGGATGGGACCCGGATGCTTGGAAGACGCGAGGCCGGGAAGCGCAAGTGGAAGAAATCGCATCGCTGTTGGGTGGTTTCGCGGTCGTCCTGACCCCGTTCAACATTCTGCTGATGCTCCTCGGCATCCTGCTCGGGGTCATTATCGGCGTCTTGCCCGGTCTCGGCGGGGCCAACGGCGTGGCGATCCTGCTGCCGCTGACCTTCACGCTCGCCCAGCAGCCGGGCGGCACCACTTCGGCGATCATCCTCCTCTCGTGCATCTATTGGGGCGCCCTGTTCGGCGGCGCCATCACGTCGATTCTGTTCAACATACCGGGGGAGCCCTGGTCGGTGGCCACGACCTTCGACGGCCACCCGATGGCCAAGCAAGGCAGGGCCGACGAAGCGCTTACGGCGGCGTTCACGTCATCGTTCGTCGGCGCGCTCATCGCCGTCGTCGTCATCACCTTCTTCGCGCCGCTGGTGGCCGATTTCGCGCTGCGCTTCGGCCCCGCCGAGTTCTTCGCCGTGCAGTTCCTCACTTTCGCCAGTTTCGTCGGCATGGACCGCGCGCCGCCGTTCAAGACCGTCGCCTCGATGGCGCTCGGCTTCGCGCTGGCTTCGGTCGGACTCGATCCGATCACCAGCACTTTGCGCATGACCTACGACCTCACCGGCCTTCTCAAGGGTTTCCAGTTCCTGGTCGCGGTGATCGGCCTGTTCGGCATCGGCGAGATTCTCCTTTCCATGGAGCATGGGCTCGCCTTCCGAGGCGCGAAGGCGCGCATTAACCCCAAGGTCGTGTTCCAAACCTGGCGCCGGCTCTTCCGCCACTGGAAGACGGCCTTGATGGGGACGTTCATCGGCTGCTGGATGGGCATCAAGCCGGGTGGGGCGACGCCGGCTTCCTTCATGAGCTACGGACTCGCGAAGCGCACGTCGCGCAAGGGGCCGAGCTTCGGGAAGGGCGAGATCGAAGGCGTGGTGGCGCCTGAAACGGCCGCCCACGCGGCCGGCACCACGGCGCTGCTTCCGATGCTCACGCTCGGCATTCCGGGATCGCCGACCGCGGCGGTGCTGCTGGGCGGCCTCCTCATCTGGGGCCTCCAGCCGGGTCCGCTGCTGTTCGTCGAGCAGAAGGATTTCGTCTGGGGCCTCATCGCCAGCATGTATCTCGGCAACATCGCCGGCCTCATTATCGTGCTCACCTGTGTTCCGTTGTTCGCGGCGATCCTGCGCATTCCCTTCAGTATCATCGCGCCGGCGATCATGGTGATCTGCGCCATCGGCGCCTATACCGTGAACAGCGCGATGCTCGACGTGTGGATGATCGTCGTGTTTGGCGTGGTCGGCTACCTCTTCAACAAGCTCAACTATCCGCTGCCGCCGCTAGTGCTGGCGCTCGTGCTCGGCGATATGACCGAGGTTTCCTTCCGGCAAGCGATGCTCTCGTCCCAGGGCAGCATTTCGATCTTCTGGTCGAACTGGCTGGTGGGGATCATCATGGGGCTGGGAATGGTCCTGCTGCTCTGGCCGGTCATCGGCCGCATGCTCGCCCTTTTTCGTCGCCGCGCGCCGGTCGCCGACGTGCCCACCTAGACGCGCTCGACGTGCCTGATTACGCTTTCGCGCCACGTCGAAAAATCCGTCAAAACTGCGAGGAGAGGAAAATGTCGAAGCAAGCGCAATTCCGTTGCACCACATCGGGGCTGCTCGCCGCGGCCGCGGTCGCGCTCGCCGCGGTGCCGGCGGCCGCCCAGGGCTGGCAGCCCTCGAAGCCGGTGACCTTCGTGATCCCCGCCGGCACGGGCGGCGGCGCCGATCAGATGGCGCGGCTCATCCAGGGTGTGGTGAGCAAACACAATCTGATGAGTCAGCCGTTCATCGTCGTCAACAAGGCGGGCGGCGCGGGCGCCGAGGGCTTCCTCGATGTCAAGGGCAGCGCGGGCGACCCGCACAAGATCATTATCACGCTGTCGAATCTCTTCACGACGCCGCTGGCAACCGGAACGCCGTTCAGCTGGAAGGACCTGACGCCGGTGGCAATGCTGGCGCTCGACCAGTTTGTGCTCTGGGTCAACGCCGAGTCGCCCTACAAGAGCGCCAAGGACTACATCGACGCGGTAAAGGCCGGCGCCGATCGCCAATTCAAGATGGCCGGCACCGGCTCGAAGCAGGAAGACCAGATCATCACCGTGGCGCTCGAGCGCGTGACCGGCGGCAAGAAATTCACCTACATCCCGTTCGCGGGCGGCGGCGCGGTCGCGGTGCAGCTCGTCGGCAACCACGTGAACTCGACCGTCAACAACCCGATCGAGGCGGTGGCGCAGTGGCGCGGCGGCAAGCTCCGTCCGCTCTGCATCTTCGACGGCAAGCGCAGCGTCTACACCAACAAGGTCACGGCGGACACGGCCTGGAGCGACATCCCGACCTGCAAGGAGTCGGGCGTCAACGTCGAGTACCAGATGCTGCGCGGCATCTTCATGCCCACCGGCGTCAGCAAGGACCAGGTGGCGTTCTACGTGAACATGTTCCAGAAGCTGCGCGAGACGCCGGAATGGAAGAAGTTCATGGAAGACGGCGCGTTCAACCAACAGTTCATGGCCGGCGACGAGTTCGCGAAATGGGCCGCCGCGGCCGAGAGGACGCATTACGACCTGATGAAGGAAGCCGACTTCCTCCACAAGAAATAGGCGACGGAGCCGGACCCGATCGGGTCCGGCCTCTTTCCCGCCGAGCGGACCGAACCGACGCGATGACCGCACACGAAAGCGGCGGGCCGGAGGGCCCGCGCCTGATCTCGACGCGCACCATGGATATCGTGGTGGCGCTGCTGTTCCTGGCGGCCGCGGCCGTGGTCATCAGCGACAGCCTGCGCCTCGGGATCGGCTGGCGCGAGCTGGAGGGCCCGACGGCCGGCTACTTTCCCTTCTATATCGGGCTGATCCTGGCGGTCGCGAGCGCCATCAATCTTCTGCGCGCCATCTTCGACACCAAGGGCGCCCAGAGGACCTTCACCACCATACCGGCGCTCCGCCAAGTGCTCGCCGTGCTAATCCCGCTCGTGGCCTACGTATTCGCAGTCGCATTCCTCGGCATCTATATGTCCTCCACGGTCTACATAGCGCTGTTCACGTGGTACTTCGGCAAATTTCCGATCTGGCGCGGCTTGCTGATAGGCTTCGCCGTCTCGGCGGCCTTCTTTCTCATGTTCGAGGTCTGGTTCCTCGTGCCGCTGCCGAAGAATGCGCTCGAGGACGCGCTGGTGCCGATCGTCCGCAGCGCGCTCTTCCAGTTCGGCGGCCGGCTCGGCCTTTGAGGCGAGGGTGCGCCGTTTCGATCGGAAGGAATCCGGGCATGAGCCGCTTTCTAGCGCACGCTGCGGCGGCCGCCTTGCTTGTCGCCTGCGCCGCGGCGGCAGCAGCGCAAGAGGCGTTGCGGCCCGGGCCGCAGGGTCCGGCGGCAGGACCGTTTCGCGCGCAAGAGTGGCGCATTCCGGTGCGCGACGCCGATGGGCGCACGACGCGGCTCCTCGAAGCGCTGCTCTATCGGCCGCCGGACGAGGCGCGCCGCCCCCTCGTCATCATCAGCCACGGATCGCCGCGCCGGTTCGATGAGCGCGCCGGCATGCGGCCGAATTGGGCCGAGTACGCGGCCGCGTTTTTCGCCGGCGAGGGCTATGTCGTGCTCGTGCCGATGCGCCGCGGCTACGGCCGCTCGCCGGGCGAGGCCGACGACCGCGCGCACGGACCCTGCAGCCATCCCGACTACACCGATGCCGGCCTCCGCGCGGGCCGCCAGCTCGTCGACATCGTCCTCTACATGCGGGAGCAGGCTTTCGTCGACGCGAACCGGATCGTGCTGGCCGGCCAATCGGCGGGCGGCTTCGCCTCGCTGGCGGCCGCGGGCTCAAGCCCCGCGGGCGTCGTCGCGGTCATTAATTTCGCCGGGGGCCGCGGCTCGCGTGCGGCCAACGATGTGTGCGGCGAGGCGCGCCTGGTCGAGGCGATGGGCCGCTTCGGCAACGGCGCGCGCGTGCCCTCGATCTGGCTCTATTCCGAGAACGATCTCTTCTTCCGCTCCGATCTGGCGCGGCGCATGCACGCGGCCTATGCCCTGGGCGGCGCCCGGACCACGCTCCATATTCTCGGTGCCTATGGCAGCGACGGCCACGGCTTCATCCGCCGCGCCGACAGCGCGGCCGAATGGCAACCGCTGGTGCGGGCGTTTCTCGCGAGCCTTGGCCCGCGCGCTCCGCCCGCGCTACCCGCCGCGCGCGCGGCACCGCGAACGCAACCCCAGCCGCCGCAGCATCGTGTCCAGTGAGCGAACGTGTGAGCAGTCCCTGCAACGACGTCTGCCAGCTCGACTGGAAAAGCGGCTGGTGCTTGGGCTGCGGCCGCACCGGCGCCGAGATCGCCGCCTGGCCGCGCATGAACGAGGAAGAGCGCGATGCGCTGATGGCGCTGCTGCCCGCGCGGATGGAGGCTATGAAGCTGCCCGCCGACCCTGATCTGCGCCGCGAGGAAGGCGAACGCCGCGCCCGCGCGCAGCGGATGGGGGATTCGTAGGGGCGGGTCCCCGACCCGCCCGCGGCCTCGCCGCGTGATGTGCGCCAACCGTGTGTGCGTGGCGATGAAGGCGGGCGGGTCGGGGACCCGCCCCTACGAAGCAAGCGCCTCGTCTACTTCTCCACCGTCTCGAACCGCCAGACGTAGTTGCGGTTGAGCGTGTCGTATTGCTTGGGCCAGGCGAGCTTCTCGTAGCCGATCCAGCCGAGCTCGTAGGCGGCGTGGCGCGTCCAGTAGGGGTCGAAAAGGTGTGCGCGCGCGATCACGCAGAGATCGGCGCGGCCCGCGGCAAGGATCGAGTTCACGTCGTCGAACGACGAGATGCCGCCCACGGCCATGGTCGGCATGCCGAGCTCGAGCCGGATGCGGTCGGCGAACGGCGTCTGAAAAAGGCGCCCATATTGCGGCTTCTCGTCGGAGACGACCTGGCCCGAGGAGACGTCGACGATGTCGATGCCGGCCTCCTTGAGCGTGGCCGCGATCATGACCGCGTCGCCGGGCATCGTGCCGCCCTCCTTCCAGTCGTGCGCCGAGATGCGCGCCGAGATCGGCTTCGCCTGCGGCCACACCTTGCGCACCGCGTGGAACACCTCGAGCGGGAAGCGCATCCGGTTCGCGTGCGTCCCGCCATAGGCATCGCGTCGGTGGTTGGTCAGGCGCGAGATGAACGTGTTGAGGAGATAGCCGTGCGCCATGTGGATTTCGAGCATGTCGAAGCCCGCTTCTTCGGCCATCTCGGCCGCGCGCACGAAATCGGCGATCACCTTCTCCATGTCGGCGCGGTTCATCTCGCGCGGCACCTGGCTGTGCGGCTTGTAGGGCAGCGGCGAGGGCGCCATGATCGGCCAGTTCCCCTCCTTGAGCGGCTCGTCGTAGCCCTCCCAGAGGAGGCGCGTCGAAGCCTTGCGCCCGGCGTGCCCTAATTGCAGCGCGATCTTGCCGTCCGTGTGCTTGTGCACGAAATCGGTGACGCGCTTCCAGCCCTGGACGTGCTCGGGCTTGTACATGCCGGTGCAGCCCGGAGAGATGCGTCCCTCGCGGCTGACATCGGTCATCTCGGCGATCACGAGCCCGGCGCCGCCCATCGCGCGCGAGCCGAGGTGGACCAGGTGCCAGTCGTCGGGCATGCCGTCCTCGGCCGAGTATTGGCACATCGGCGAGACCACGATGCGGTTCGGCAGCACCAGATCGCGCAGCCGGAACGGCGTGAACAGCGGCGGCGGCGCGGGCTCGCTCTTGACGTTGACGCCGCTCTGGTTGGCCGAGCGCGTCGCGTACCAGCGGTCGACATTGCCGACATATTTGGGATCGCGCAGGCGCAGGTTGCCGTGGCTGATGCGCAGGCTGCGCGTGAGCAGGCTGAAGCCGAATTGGATCGGCTCGAGCGGCTTGTAGTAGCGCTCGGTCTCCTCGAACCAGCGCAGCGAGGTGAGCGCCGCGCGCTGCGTCGAAGCGACGAGCGGCTTCCGCTCCGCCTCGTATGTCGCGAGTCCGGCGCGAATGTCGCCGCCGCTCGCGGTGATCGCCTGGTGCAGCGCGATCGAATCCTCCATCGCGAGCTTGGTGCCCGAGCCGATCGAGAAGTGCGCGGTGTGCACGGCGTCGCCGGCCAGCACCACGTTCTCGTGCACCCAGCGCTCGCAGGTGATGATCGGGAACTGCCGCCAATGCGAGCGGTTGGTGATGATCTTGGCGCCGTCGATGTAGGGCTGCAGCAGATCGGCGATATAGCGCGCGGTCCCCGCCTCGTCGGTGACCTCGAGGCCGGTGTTCTTGAACGTCTCGTCGGTGCACTCGATGATGACGGTCGAGCCGCCTTCCATGTAGCGGTAGCAATGCGTGCGCCAGAGCCCGTGCCGGCTCTCGATGAAGTGGAAGGTGAAGGCGGGAAACGCGAAATCCGAGCCAAGCCAGACGAAGCGGTTCGGCCGGAAATCGAGATGGGGCTTGAAGGCGGCCTTGTATTTCTCGCGCACCACGCTGTTGATGCCGTCGGCGGCGAAGACCAGGTCGGCGTCGCGCAGCTCGTCCGGATTCTCGAGGCGCTTCTGGAACAGAAGCTTGACGCCGAGTTCCTTGGCGCGCTCCTGCAGGATGATGAGCATCTCCTTGCGGCCCATGCCCGCGAAGCCGTGGCCGGTCGAGCTCAGCACCTCGCCCTTGTAGTGGATGTCGATGTCGTCCCAATGCGCGAAGGCGCCGGTGATGCGCCGGTAGGTCTCCTCGTCGGCGGCGCGGAAATTCTCCATCGTCTTGTCGGAGAAGACGACGCCGAAGCCGAACGTGTCGTCGAAGCGGTTCTGCTCCACGATGGTGATGTCGGCGGAGGGATACGACTTCTTCATCAGGATGGCGAAGTAGAGGCTCGCAGGCCCGCCGCCGATGCAGTTGATTTTCATCCTCTCAGTCCTTGCCACGTCATCCCGACCGGAGCGCGGCGCCTTCGCCGCGCGCAGTGGAGGGATCGTGCGACGCTGGCATGCGATCCCTCCACTTCGCGAGCCGCAAGAGCGGCTCGTTTCGGTCGGGATGACGAATGCGGGTGAGCGCGCAAATCATGGTTTCGCGGTTGCGCTTCACATCGTGATCGCGATCCCCGCCGCGCGCGCCTTCTCTTCCTCCTGCTGGCGCAGCTTGAAGCGCTGCACCTTGCCGGTCTCGGTGCGCGGCAGGTCGGCGACGAACTCGATCGCGCGCGGATACTTGAACGGCGCGATCTGCGCCTTGACGAAGTCCTGCAGTTCCTTCGTGCAGGCGTCGCCGGCCTCGGCCGGGTTGCGCAGCACCACGAAGGCCTTGACGATACGGCCACGCTCGGCGTCGGGCGCGCCCACCACCGCGCATTCCCTGACCTTCGGATGGTCGAGCAGCACGGCTTCGACCTCCGGCCCGCCGATGTTGTAGCCGGCCGAGATGATCATGTCGTCGGCGCGCGCCACGTACCAGAAATAGCCGTCCGCGTCCTGGCGATAGCGGTCGCCCGGCAGGTTCCAGCCGTTCTTCACGTAACCCTTCTGCCGTTCGACGTTGTCGAGGTAGCGGCAGCCCGTTGGGCCGCGCGTGGCCAGCAGGCCCTCGCAGGGCGGCGCGAGGATGTTCCCGCCCTCGTCCATGATGCAGGCCTCGTAGCCCGGAATGGCCTTGCCGGTGGCGCCGGGCCGGATCGCATCGCCCTCGGCGGAGACGAAGATATGGATCATCTCGGTCGAGCCGAGGCCGTCGATGATCTTGATGCCGCTCGCTTCCTGAAAGGCCTCGAACACCGGCAGCGGCAAGGTCTCGCCGGCCGAGACGCATTGCGTCAGGCTCGACGTGTCGAAGCGCCTCTGCGCGATGAGGTCGGCGAGCACACGGAACATGGTCGGCGCCGTGTAGAGCGTCGTCACCTTGTGCTTCTGGATGATCTCGAGCAGGCGCTCGGGCGAAGGCGGACCCGGGTAGTAGACCACCGCCGAGCCGAAGCGCAGCGGAAAGCAGAGCTGCGCGCCGAGCCCGAACGTGAACGCGAGCGGCGGCGTGCCGGTGTAGACGTCGTCTCGACTGGGTTTGTAGACATAACGCGGGAAGCAATCGCACATCGCGAGGATGTCGCGATGGAAGTGCATCGTGCCCTTGGGCTGGCCGGTGGTGCCCGAGGTGAACGCGATGAGCGCCATGTCGTCGGCGGCGGTGTCGACATTGGCGAAGCCCTCGGGCTTCGCCGCCACCGCGTCGTCGAGCGCGGCACCCGCGGCGCCCACGCCGAGCGCCGAGAAGTGCTTCACGTGCCTGAGGCGCGGCGACATTTCCTGCGTGCGCTTCACTTCGTCGGCCAACGCAACGTCGCAGAGGCAATGGTCGATGCGCGCCTTCTCGACCATGTAGGAAAGCTCGCGCGCACGGAGCAGCGGCATGGTGGCGACGCAGATGCCGCCGGCTTTCAAGATCGCGAGCCACGCCGCCGCCATCATCGGGTTGTTGGGACCGCGCAGCAGCACGCGATTTCCCGGCACGAGGCCCATATCCTCGACGAGCACGCGCGCGACGGCGTCGGCCTTGGCCTTGAGTTCGCGATAGGTCCACCTCGCGTTTGCGTAATAGAAGGCGATGCGGTCGCCCCAGCCGCGCGCGATGCCCTTGTCGAGCAGCTCCACCGCGGAATTGAAGCGATGCGGATAGGCTGCAAGCTCTGGGAGCGACGAGTAGTCCATCGCCGGCCACAATTCGCGCGGCGGCAGGTTGTCGCGCGCGAAGGTATCCTTGTGCGCCGTGCGCCCGTCGCCGGGAACGAAGGGCTTCGTCATCGTCCTGGAGTTCCCCACGCTCAGGCTTCGGTTGCGGCCATGGTCTGGCCGGCGATCACGAGCTTCTGGATTTCGCTGGTGCCCTCGTAGATGCGCAGCGCGCGGACCTCGCGGTAGAGCTCTTCCACCTTGTTGCCCGAGACGACGCCCTGGCCGCCGAAGATTTGCACCGCCTCGTCGATGACTTCCTGCGCGGAGTCGGTCGCATAGAGCTTGGCCATGGCCGATTCGCGCGTCACGCGCGCCTGCTCCACGTCCTTGGTCCAGGCCGAGCGGTAGATAAGCAGCGCCGCCGCGTCGATCTTCACCGCCATCTCAGCGATCTTGGCCTGGATGAGCTGGAACTCGGCGAGTTTCTTGCCGAACGCCTCGCGCTTCTTGGCATAGGCGATGGCCTCGTCGAGCGCGCGGCGCGCGAAACCGAGCCCCGCCGCGCCCACCGTGGTGCGGAAGATGTCGAGCGTCGCCATCGCGATCTTGAAGCCCTCGCCGAGGTTGCCGAGCGCGGCCGTGGCCGGCACGCGGCAATTCTTGAATTCGAGCGTCGCGAGCGGATGGGGGGCGATGACATCGATGCGCTCGGCGATCTTCAAGCCCGGCGTGTCGGCGTCGACGATGAACGCGGAGATGCCCTTGGCGCCGAGCGCCTCGCCCGTGCGCGCGAAGGTGACGTAGTGGTTGGCAATTCCGCCGTTCGAGATCCAGGTCTTCCTGCCGTCGATGACGAAATGGTTGCCGTCGCGCTTGGCGGCGCAGCGCATCGCGGCCACGTCCGATCCGCCCTCGGGCTCGGAGAGCGCAAAGGCCGCGATCTGCGCGCCGGCGCAGACCTTCGGCAAATAGTGCTGCTTCTGCTCGCCGCTGCCGAACAGCGCGATCGAGCCGCTGCCGAGCCCCTGCATCGCGAACGCGAAATCGGCGAGGCCGGAATGGTACCCGAGCGTCTCGCGGATGATCGCCAGCGAGCGCACGTCGAGCTGGGGGAAGTGCCCGCCATGCGGGCTCGGCACCGCGTATTTCAGCCAGCCCGCCGCGCCGAGCGCCTTCACCAGCGACTTGCAGGCCGCATCGATCGCCGCGCGAGAATGATCCGCGCCCACGATCTTCGGCACTTCGCGCGCCGCCCATGCGCGCATCTCTTGCGCCAGCTGCTTGTGCCGCGCCTCGAAAAACGGCCAATCGAGAAACGTGCTATCGGGCATCCGTTGTTCTCAGAGCGCAGTTGGTAAGGAGGCGGCGATAGAAAAGGAAATTGAACCACAGAGGGCACGGAGGACACAGAGAAGAGATTTCTTGCGCGCCCGTGGCGCGCATACTTCTCTTCTCCGGTTTTTCTCCGTGTCCTCTGTGGTTCATTCTTCTCTTCTCCCCGCCTCCTCGCCTCCCTGCGATCTTTCTCAGTTTCCCTCGAACACCGGCTTTTCCTTCTTCACGAAGGCGTTGTAGGCGCGGCGGAAGTCTTCGGTCTGCATGCAGATGGCCTGGGCTTGGGCCTCGGCCTCGATGAACTGCTCCAGCCCCATGTTCCATTCCTTGTCGAGCATCGTCTTGGTGATGCCGTTCGCGAAAGTGGGACCTGCGGCAATGCGCTCCGCCAGCGTCTTCGCCTCAGCCATCAGCGCCTCGGGCTCGACGAGCTTGTTGTAGAAGCCCCAGCGGTCGGCCTCGTCGGCCTTCATCGCGCGCCCGGTGAACAGCAGCTCGGCGGCGCGGCCCTGGCCGATGATGCGCGGCAGCATCGCGCACGCCCCCATGTCGCAGCCGGCGAGCCCCACGCGGTTGAACAGGAACGCCACCGACGAGCGCGGCGTGCCGATGCGCAGATCCGCCGCCATCGCGACGCAGGAGCCGGCGCCGGCGCAGATGCCGTCGATCGCGGCGATCACGACCTGCGGGCAGCCGCGGATCGCCTTGATCAGATCGCCGGTCATGCGCGTGAAGTTCAACAGGCTCGTCATGTCCATCTGGATCAGCGGGCCGATGATCTCGTGAACGTCGCCGCCTGAGCAGAAATTGCCGCCGGCGCCGGTGACGATCACGGCCTTCACATCCTCGGCGTAAACCAGCGCCCTGAACGTGTCGCGCATCTCGGCATAGGATTGGAACGTGATCGGATTCTTCCGTTCCGGGCGGTTGAGCGTCAGCGTCGCGATCTTGCCCTCCACCTGCCAGCCGAAATGCTTGGGCCTAAGCTGGGCGGCCCGCGTCGGCGCCGTGTCGGCGAGCATCTGGCCGAAGATCCGGCCTCTATCGGTCCGCGGGCGGTCGTTCATTTCTCGTCCTTTCGTCTTTCGACCTGGCTGTCGCGCGCCTCGAACGAGGTCTTCAGCTTGCCGAGCAGGCGGTGCAGCTCGGCGAGCTCGGCGCGCGAGATGCCCTGGAAGCGCTCGGCGATGAAATCCTGGTGCTTCGGGATCATCGCGTCGAAGGCCTGCTTGCCCGCCGGCGTGAGCCGCACGACCTGCGCGCGGCGATCATGGGCCGCCGGCTGGCGCGCGACCAGGCCTTCGGTCACGAGCCGGTCGATGAGGCCGGTGACGTTGCCGTTCGTGACCATGAGCCGGCGCGACAGCTCGCCCATGGTGAGTCCTTCCGCGGCGCGATCGAGCTGCGAGAGGAGATCGAAGCGCGGCAAGGTGATGCGGAACTCTTCGCGCAGGCCCTGGCGCACGCTGCGCTCGATCAGAGTGGCGCAGGTGAGCAGGCGGAACCAGACGCGGAGATCGAGCCGGTCGTCCTTGGTCAGCGCGGTTTCGCGGTCGCGCGGGGCGGTCGCGGCGGCGGATACGGTCATTACATCACCTCTCCTCCGGCCACGGGGATCGCGAGGCCGGTGATCGAATGCGAAGCGGGAAGTGCAAGCCAGCAAACGACGCCCGCCACCTCCTCGGGTGCGATCAGGCGCCCCTGGGGATTGCCCTTGGCCAGCTCGGCGCGCGCCTCGGTCTCGCTCTTGCCGGTCTTGGCGACGATGTTGGCGACCGTGTCCTTGGTCATGCCGGTCTCGACATAGGAGGGGCAGACGGCGTTGACTGTAATGCCCGTCTTGGCCAGCTCGAGCGCCAGCGCTTTTGTCAGCCCCACGACCGCGTGCTTGGAGGCGACGTAGGCCGAGACGTAGCGATAACCGATGAGGCCGGCGGTGGAGGCGATGTTGATGATGCGCCCATAGCCTGCCTCGCTCATCGGCGGCAGCGCCTGCTGGATGCAGAGGAAGGTGCTGGCGACATTGATGTCGAGCATCTTCTTCAGGAAGGCGAGGTCCATGCGCTTCACCGGCATGCTCTCGCCGCGGCCGGCGTTGTTGACCAGGATGTGCACCGGCCCGAGCGTGCGTGTGGCGGCGGAGAACGCGTTCGCCACTTGTGCGGCGTCGGTGACGTCGGCGGCTACCGCCTCCACCGGAACCGTGTAGAGAGCCTGGAGTCGCGCTTTCTGCGTGTCGATCGGCGGCGCGCTGCGACCGACCAGCGTCAACGACGCGCCGCGCGCGGCGAGGTGCTCGGCGATGGACGCGCCGATCCCGCGTCCGCCGCCGGTGACGACGGCATGCTGGCCGGTGAAGGGCTTAAGGTCGGCGGTCGTATCGGCGCGCGGTAGGTCCATGGCTTGCGGCAATGCGAAAATTGCTTTAAGTCTAAAATATATAAGCCTAAACTTTCAAGCGCGGCCCTCACGATGTCGCGCACGCGGCAGCTGCCCGAGCTACACAACTCCGTGAAATCGCGGGCCTTTGATTCGACCGCATGCGCGCGATGCGCCAGCACTGCGGCGGGAGGACGGGTCATGGTCCGGCGCGCGGGGACGGCCTTATTCGCCTCGATGCTTGTTGCAATCGTGTCAGCCGGAGGAAGCCGGGCCGAGACGGCACCCTCCGGCGACGCTCTCGCGCGCACGCACAGCATCGGGCTTGTCTTCGGAAGCGAGGAGGAGCGCGCACGTGCGCTCGCTTGGATGAGGACGCGGGGCAATCCCGACATGGCGGCCATCCTCATCCTGGCGCTGCGCTACACCGACACCGACGCAGTCCTGCCCGCGCTGCGCTCGCTGACCGGCGAGGCGAAGGCGAAGACCTGGTTCGATTGGATGGTCTGGCAGGAGGGCCGGCCGGACATCCGCCCGCACCCCAGCTACCTCACCGTGCATCTCGCGCTCCTCGTGCGCGTCGACCCGGCGTTCACGCGCTTTGTGCCCGTCACCGCCCGCTACGACATACGCCCCGAGGAGATCACCTGGGGCGGCGTCCGCGTCGACGGCATCCCGGCGCTCGTCGATCCCGCGCATGTCGCGCCGGCGGAGGCGACCTATCTCCGCGGCGAGGATCTCGTCTTCGGCGTGAGCCTCAACGGCGACGCCCGCGCCTATCCGCTGCGCATCCTCGACTGGCACGAGATGTTCAACGACACGGTCGGAGGCGTCCCGGTGGCGCTCGCGTATTGCACGCTTTGCGGCTCCGGCATCCTGTTCGACCGCCGCGTGCCCGGCCGCGCCGAGCCCTTCGTGTTCGGCTCCTCGGGCCTCCTCTACCGGTCGAACAAGCTCATGTACGACCGGCAGACCGATTCGCTGTGGAACCAGTTCACCGGCCGTCCGGTCGTGGGCGCGTTGGCCGGCTCGGGCATCCAACTGCGCATCCTGCCTGTCGCCATCACCAGTTGGCGGGAGTGGCTCGCCCGGCATCCGAACACCAAGGTGCTGTCGATCGACACCGGCCATGCGCGCGACTACCGCCCGGGCGCGGCCTACAGCACCTACTTCGCCAGCCCCGACCTGATGTTTCCCGCGGCCGTGCGCGACGGGCGCCTCAAGCCGAAGGACTACGTCTTCGGCATCCGCGTCGTGGGCGGCGCCAAGGCGTGGCCGGTCGAGGCGTTCCGCGACCGCCCGGTAATCAACGATCGCGTCGGCAATGTCGAGGTCGTGCTGCTCGGCAGTGCCGAGACTCGCACGGTCCGCGCGTATCGGCGCGACGGGCGCACGTTCACGGCGGCCCCCGGCGGCGCCCTCGCCGCCAGCGACGCGGCTTGGCAGGTAACGGAGGAGGCGCTGCTGGGGCCCGACGGCGTGAAACTGCCGCGTGTCGCCGGACACGTCGCCTACTGGTTCGCCTGGGCGGGCTATCTCGGCGCCGACGCCGAGCTCGCGCCAATGCCGGCGCGCTGATCCTGCGCGATGCGTCGCCCGGCCCGGCATACGGCAGCATTGACTGGCGCCGCGGCCGCCGCAAAGTATGCGGGCGACGGGGAGCAAGGGAATGAAGACATTGTTGCCGCCGGGCTGGCCGCGGCCGAAGGGCTACGCCAACGGCATCGCCGCCGAAGGCCGTTTCGTTTTCGTCGCCGGCGAGGTCGGCTGGAATCCGCTGACCGAGAAATTCGAGTCCGAGGACTTCGTCGGCCAATTCCGCCAGACGCTCAAGAACACCGTCGCGGTCCTGGCCGAAGGCGGCGCCAAGCCCGAGCACATGGTGCGCATGACGTGGTACGTGACCGACAAGCGCGACTACCTCGCCAACCTCGTCGGCGTCGGCGACGCCTGGCGCGAAGTGATGGGCCGCGTCTTTCCCTGCATCGCCTGCCTCGAAGTGAAGGGCCTCATGGAGCCCGACGCCAAGATCGAAATCGAGACGACGGCGGTGGTGCCGAGATCGTAGGCGCTTCGCGGCGGCGGTGAGAGTCACCCACCAAAGCGCCGAGGCACGAAGGCATGCAGAGAGAGTTCGGCGCCTTGGCGCGCCGGCCTAGTTCTACGTGTCCTCGCGCCTTGGTGGTGTACCTTTCGTCGCCACTTGCGCCCCCGGGGCTTGCCAGCGGGCGATTCTTGGCGGACACTTTTCCGGTTCGGGGGCAGGCGTCCGCGGCAATGAGCGCGAGGGCTGATCTCATGAAACCCGACGATGCGGCACAGAGTGCCGTGGCCGTAGTGGCGGCGAACCGCGAATTCTACCGGGCCTTCGGGCGGCGCGATTGGGCCGCGATCGACCGGCTCTGGTCGCGCGCGCAGCCGGTGGCCTGCATCCATCCCGGATGGGACGCGCTGACCGACCGCGCGGCCGTGATGCGGAGCTGGCGCCAGATCGTCGAGAGCCCCTCCGCGCCCGACATCGTCTGCAAGAACGAGACGCCGTTCGTGATGGGCGACATCGCCTTCGTCGTCTGCCACGAGGTGTTGAGCGAGGGCGTGCTCGCCGCCACCAACATCTTCGCGCGCGAGGACGGCGGCTGGAAGCTCGTGCACCATCAGGCGAGCCCCTTGGCGCTGCTGCCGCGCGACGAGCCCGCCGAACCGCCGTCGCGCCTCAATTGATCGCGCGCCTGTCGTTGACCGCCGCGCTCGCGGCGGCGTCGCCGTCCGCCGCGGCCGACGGCGCGGCGCGGGCGCACGGTGATCGTGCGCTCGCAGCGCTGAAGTCGGGCGGGCACTACGGCCTGATGCGCTTAGCGGCGCTCGTCTCGGAGCCGATCCGGACGCCCTCGGTGCTGCTGGTCACGCACCACGACAACATCGCGGCGCTGACGCGCATCGACACGCGCGAGGGCGAGGACCGTCGTGGTGAAGCCGAGGGGCGGCGGCAAGTTCGAGGTGGTCGGCCGTATCCCGCCCGACGCGCTCGCCGAGTGAGCCAACGCTGGAGCCGCGGTCGAGAGAAAAGATCGCCGCGAAGGCACGAAGACCACGAAGATGGAAATTACATGCGCCAACGGCGCGCCTGACTCCCACTTCGTGCCTTTGTGCCTTCGTGGTTCCTGTTCTTTGTCGCGCCTCCGGTTTGCTTGGGCTTCGAGTGGGCAGCGGCGCCGAACCGTGGTAGACAAATCGGTCTAAGACACCGACTCGCGATGGCCCAGCGCGGCACCAAGCGCGGCAATGCCCGCCTTCAATTGATCGACACGGCACTCGATCTCTTCGACCGCCGCGGCTTCCACGTCGGCATCGACAGGATTCTCTCCGCCGCCGGCCTTGCGAAGATGACGCTCTATCATCACTTCGCTTCGAAGGAGGCGCTGATCGTGGCCGCCCTCGAGAAGCGCGACGCCGCGTTCCGCGCAAATTTCGCCGCCGCCGTCGCGGCCGCCGCCGACGGCCGGGCGAGGCTGCTCGCGATGTTCGACTCGATCGAGGCGTGGACCCGCGATCCCGCGTTCCGCGGCTCGTTGTTCGACAAGGCCGCGGCCGAATATTCCGAGAAGGATCATCCGGTGAAGAAGGCCGTGCTCTCGCACAAGGCCTGGCTCTTCGGCGAGGTGCGCCGCGCTGCGTCGGCGACGGGTGCGGCCGATTCCGTCAAGCTCGCGGCCGAACTTTTCCTGCTCATCGAGGGCGCGGTGCTGGCCGCGGCCGTGACCGGCGACCGCAGCGCCGTGCGGCGCGCCAAGGCGGCGGCCGAGACCCTGATTGCGGCGGCGTCGTGACGGTCGTTCGGCCCCGGTGGCCGAACTTTGGGGCGAAGCTTCGCTTTCGCCGGAAGCTCGGCCCCTGGGGCCGAGCGCCGCGATCTTCGCGAATTGACAAGGCCTTGCCGCTGGCCTAGCCGGAACAACGTGAGCGCACGCCGAAGACGGATGAAACTTCCCGCCGCCAGCGCGGCTCTCGCCGCAATCGCGGCGGCGCCACTTGCCGCGGAGGCGCCCGCTCGCGCGGCCGACATGGTGTGCGCCTCGACGTCGAGCCAGGGCCTCGTTTGCCTCGATTCCACCGGCTTCAAGCAATACACGCGGCGCGGCGGCCAGCTGCCGGAGGACCGCATCGCCGATCTCGCTGTCTGCGGCGAGACCGTGTTCATCGCCGCCGGCGAAGCCACCGTCACCTTCGATGGCACCGGCTTCGACCGGCCGATCAAGGTGGGGCGCGGCCTTGTCGAGCGCATCTCGTGCCACACGCAGGGCGGGCTGTGGGCCGCGAGCCAGACGGCGCTCTCGTTCTGGGACAAGGCCGGCTGGAAGCACTACGAACTTTCCGCCGTGGGCGCGCCGCGCAACGCGCGCGTGCGCGGCCTCGCCGCCGGGCCCGACGGCTCGGTCTGGGCCACGCTCGGCGACGGCAACGTGCTCCATTTCAGCGGCAAGGAATGGCGGGTCTTTCGCCAAGGCCAGGGCTTCCGCGCCAAGCACGATTTCGGGCGCCTGATCGTCGACCGCGAAGGGCAGGTGTGGCTGCCCTTCGCCAAGGGGCTCTATACGTGGAAGCAGGAGAAATGGGACACCGCGCGCGGGCTCGCCGCCGCCAACTTCATCTCCGCCGACGACAAGAACCGGCTCTGGCTCACCTCGGGCGCGCGCGTGGCCGTCGTCGACGACGGGCGCATGCGCGAGATCCCGACCGACCACAACACCCGCGCCGTCGCCGCCGACGCGAACGGCATCGTCTGGGCCGCGACCGATTTCGGGCTCGCGCGCTTTTCCGGCACCGCCTGGGAAGCGCGCCAGATGCACAACTCGGACCTGGCCGACAACGACCTGATGCTGGTGGCGGTGCTCGGCAAAGGGCCGGCGCTGCCGCCGGCGATCGCCCAGGCGGCGGGCGTTCTTATGGGCCGCTCGGAATGGTCCGACGGAAAGCCCATCGCCGAGGCCGACGTGCAGGTGTGCGGCGTGCGCGCATTCGATTTCGGCATCGGCAAGGGACCGTGCGATGACAAGCCCTTGGCGGCGAATGCCACCACCAACGCAGACGGCGCGTTCTCCTTCTCGGGCCTGGCGCCCGGCAACTACCACTTCGTGATCCGGCCCAAGGGCGCCAAGCGCTGGATTCGCTTCGCGACCGATCCCGACCGCCTCAAGGTCCGCGCCGGCGAGACCAAGGACGCCGGCCCGATCGCGCTCGACGCCAAGCTGCGCGATCCGAAGTAGCGCGCCTGGGTGGCGCAAACGCTCGCACACCAATCCGTGCGCGCACGCGGCGCGCTGCGTTGCCACCAAATCAAGGCCGCCGGAGCGCGCGCGGGAACGTGCGAAGTGCCCGCGCGTTGGTGAAGCGGCGGCGCGACCTGCCTGCGCCCCTAACGATAGGAGAGGACCATGTCGCATCCGGATGAAAACCCGCGCAAGGACAAGCAGATGGAGGAGCAGGAACAGCAGCAGGAGCAGGAGATGGAGAAGAAGCGCCGCCAGCAGGAAGAGGGCGGCCAGGACCAGCCCAAGCAGCCCGGCCAACCCGGCTGGGAGCGGCAGCAGGAAGGGCAGGAGAAGCAGAAACAGTAACGCGCACGCGGATTCCCCGGCGCGGGCCATTGACGCGCCGCAGCGAATCACGGATCGGCCGGGGCAACCCGGCCGATCCTTTTTGTGCGGGGCGCCGCCGCCGTGGCGGCGTTTCCGCCCGCGAACGCCGGTGGCTCAGATCCCCACTTCGGGCTGTCCGCCTTCGCCCGCGGCCTGGACGCAGGCGAGGCCGTCGGCGCGGATCACGAGCATTGTCCAGCTGCCCGAGCGCCCGTTGGCAAAGATGCGGAAGACGAGGCCATCGTCCATCTTGCCGGTGAAGATCGGGAACTCGCCGTAGCGGCTGGAAAGATAGACCGCGTGCGCCTCGTAGCTGGAGCACAGCGCCGGGCCCGCGGCGGCTTCGCGCGCCGGCGCTTCGGCATAGGCGGCGCCGCTGGCGCCGAGCAGCGCGGCGGCGAAAATGGAAGGTCTCGGTCTCGGCATGGCGATCCTCGCGGGGCGGCGGCCTCTTTCGGCGCCTGCCACCTTGAGGGCGCGGAGACACGAACGCCAATGCCGGTCAATTCCGAAGTCGATGTGCGCGGGGCATGGGCCGGCACCGGCGGGCCCGCCCTGCGCTCAGGGGGCGCACGCCTCCAGCACCCGGCGGAGATTCTCCGCGTAGGGATAGATCGCCGCCGTGGCTTCGCCCTCGGCGAGCCGGAACTTGAGCACCACGCGGTAGTGGCGCAGCCAGGCGTGCGCGCGCGGCGTGTTCTTGCGGACGTCGTCGTGCGCCAGCGGAATCTCGACGATGCTCGCCTGGCGCTCGCCGCGCTCCGGGAACAGGAACGCGGTCTGCGGAGCGTCCTCGTCGAGCGTCACGCCGCCGCGCACGACGCCGCTGCGGCCGTCCTCGGCCGGTATGGCAATGGCGGCTTGGGTGCGCTCGTCGAACGCGCGCACATGGGCCGCTAGCCGCTTGCCGGCGCCGATGTTGCATTCGAAGGCGATCTCGAGAGCCGCGCGTGTGCCGGCGGGAAAGAGCGCGCGCGTGCGCAGCAGAACGTCGTCGGAAATTCGGTCGCGGCTGCGCTCGAACACCCAGTGCGCCGGCGAATTTCGGCCCTGCGCGATGGCCATGCGCAGCCATTCGTCACGGTTTGCCTCCGGGGCCGGTCCGCCGACGCCGGGCACCGGGCCTGCGAATTGCGGCGGCGCGGACGGCCGCTCCGGAGCCGCGGTGGCGGGCTTGGCGGGTTCGCGCCCGGTCTCGGCCCGCGGCGCCGGCTCGGCGGCGCGGGGGCCTTCGGCGGCCTCGCGCTCGTCCATTCCCTTCTTCTCTTCGGCCGCGCGCCGGTCCTCGGCGCCCCTGCGTTCGCGCTCGGCCTCGTCGCGCCGCGCGCGCTCCTCGGCGACGCGCCGCTCCTGCGCCCGGCTTTCCTCTGTAATGCGTCGCGCTTCGGAGGCTCTACGCTCGCGCTCGGCCTCTTCGCGCCGCTCGCGCTCTTCGGCGATGCGGCGCGCCTCGGCGGCCCGCCGCTCGGCGTCCTCGCGCTGCACCCGCTCTTCGGCCGCCTTGCGTTCCGCCTCCATGCGCCGCGCGCGCTCCTCGGCAGCTTTGCGCTCGCTCTCGGCGTGGCGCGCGCGCTCCTCGGCCGCCTTGCGCTCCGCTTCGGCGCGCTGCGCGCGCTCGATCGAGGCGCGGTACTCCGCTTCCGCGCTGCGCGCGCGCTCTTCCAACGCGCGGCGCTCCGCGGCCGCCTTGCGCTCGGCTTCTTCGAGGCGGGCGCGCTCCTCGGCGGCCCTGCGCTCGGCCTCTTCGCGCCGTGCCCGTTCCTCGGCGAGGCGCCGGGCCTCCACCGCCTTGCGCTCGGCCTCCTCGCGCCGCGCGCGTTCCTCGGCGAGGCGCCGCGCCTCCGCGGCCTTGCGCTCGGCTTCTGTGCGCCGCGCGCGCTCTTCCGCGGCGGCGCGCTCCAGCGCCTCCCGGCGCGCCTTTTCCTCGGCGATGCGCCGCTCCTCGGCGGCCTTTGCCTCGGCGGCCCGGCGCGCCGCGGCCGCCTTCTCCTCGGCGATCCGGCGCTCTTCCGCGGCTTTGCGTTCCGCTTCCTCGCGCTGCGCGTGCTCCTCGGCGGCCTTCTTCTCCTCGGCGATGCGGCGCTCCTCGGCGGCCTTGCGCTCCGCTTCCTCGCGCCGCGCGCGTTCCTCGGCGGCCTTGCGTTCTTCCTCGGCCCGGCGCGCGCGCTCGATCGCGGCGACGCGCTCGTCTTCGGCCCGCACTAGCTCGAGCGCCTGGGCGAGCCCCGGATCGAGCGGATAGTCGCGGAACTTTGGCGCCGCGTCCGGGCTGGCGCCCGGGTCGGGTGCGAAGCCGGGCGGGTAGACGGCGCGCAGGACGTAGTCCGTGCGCACGTCGGTGACCGAGCGGAACTCGGCGATGAAGCCCGCCTTGCCCTCGATCTTGTAGACCGGTTCGCGCTGCCGCGCCGAGAGGCGGACATCCTGCCGGTGGTCGACGAGCGGGCCGCGGCCCAGCGTGCCCGCCTGCGCCGTGACGCGTAGCTCGGCTTCGCTCAAGCGCACGAGCTTGATCTCGCCCCAAACGGCGATGAGCGACTGGAATTCGTCGCCGTCGGCCGTTTTGCCCTGGTGTGTCAGCGTCGCCGGCGCGCGGCCATAGCGCGCGCCCAGCGTTTTCACCGTCTCCTCGAAGCTCGCGCGCGCCAACGGAAACTCACGCCGCGTCAGAACGAGATAGACGACGCGGCCCGTGGCATCGAGGTTGTAGCCGAAGGTCCGGCTATAGGTGCCGCCCTCGCCGCTTTCGTAGGTTGTGGCGGTCGTGCACCAGGCGAGGCCGGGCTGGGCGCTGTCGATGCAAGTCGCCCCGCGCGCTGTCCGCGGCTGGGGGCGGTCGAACAGCGCCATGCGCTCGATCGTGAACGATTCGCGCACGCGGCGGGCGGCCGGGTCGCTGAGCGGATCGGTTTCGGCGAATGCAGTGTGGGAAGCCGCGAGGGCGATGGTGCCCGCGGCGATCAACGCTTTTGATGACGGCCTCATGATCCCCCTGGAGCCCGCCCGGGTGCAGATAAAAGCGCGCCGCCATCAAAGGGCTTTCCAGGGCAAATCTCAAGCTAAACTCTCCAACTATTTGTGGTAATGCTTAATGCGCGCCGGGATTCTCTTGCTTCGCAGGCGCTAGACTTCGCGGGTAGAACTACCGAGCGGCAGGTGCCTTGGGCGCGCCGGATTTTGAATTGCGGCTGGCTGCAACCCTGCCGCCTCGTGTTATGGAAGCGCCTCTTCCCTGTGAGGGCAGCGGGGCTAGACTCGCCCGCGGCAGATCGTGCAGCGCCGCCTCGTACTCGATGAGCGCGGCGTCGGTGAACATCCAATGCTCGCCCTCAAGCCTTCATCGCGCCGATCGAGCGGGCCGATATTTGCGGACCGCCAAGGAAGGCGGGGCCACTTTCTGTAAAAATCGTCGCACGACACGACGGCATGCAAAAATGCTTAGACAGCCGGCGCCGCCGTGGTGCGTGGGAGACCAAGGACGCATGTCGATTTCGAACGAGCTCTGTCTTCACACAGCGACCGAAGCGGTCGGACTTCTCCTGCGTGGCGAGGTTTCTCCGCTGGAGATGGTCGAGGCCGCCGCGCGACGCATCGAAGCGATCGACGGGCAGATCAACGCGCTCCCCACGCGCTTCTTTGATCGGGCCCGCGACATGGCCCGGCGCTTTCCGGTCGGGCGAAGCGACCGGGACGCGCAGCCGGGCTGGCTCGCGGGGCTGCCGATCGCGGTCAAGGACTACAATGACGTGGCCGGCCAGCGCACCACCTACGGGTCGCCCATCTACGCCGGCAACGTTGCCGCCCGCTCCGACACGACGGTGCTGGTGCTCGAGGCGAGCGGGGCCATTCCGATCGCCAAGTCAAACGTGCCCGAGTTCGCCGGCGCGCACACGTTCAACCCCGTGTTCGGGCCGACGCGCAATCCCTGGAATGGCACACGGACAGCCGGAGGCTCTTCGGGCGGCGCCGGCGCCGCGCTCGCGGCCCGCATGGTGTGGCTCGCGACCGGGAACGATCTTGGCGGCAGCCTGCGCATTCCGGCCAGCTTCTGCGGCGTCGTCGGCCTGCGCCCGAGCGTCGGGCGTGTGCCGCGCCCGGCTGCCAACCCGCCCTTCGACCCGCTCTGGGCCGAAGGCCCGATGGGGCGCACTGTCGCCGACGTCGCGCTGATGCTCGACGCCGAAACAGGCGAGACCCCGCGAGACCCCTTGTCGAGGCCGCGGCCGCCCAAACCGTTCGCGGCGGCGGCGCGCGAGCCGTCGGCACCGCGCCGGGTCGGTTTTTCGGTGAACCTCGGACTCTCAAACGTCGATCCCGAGGTCGCCGACATCTGCCGCGCCGCGGCGCTGAGGCTTGCGGCGCTCAAGGCCGACGTGATCGAGGCGTGTCCCAATTTCGGCGACGCGGGCTACGGCGACGCGCTCGAAACCTTCCAGACCTTGCGGGCGCTGATGTTCGCCTCGGTGCGCGGCGAGTTGGTCGCCACGGACCGGCCGCGGATCGCGCCCGAGATCGTGTGGAATCTCGAAAAGGGTCTCGCGCTCACGGCCGACGAAATCCTGCGTGCTGAACGCAACCGCGCGCGCCTCTACCACGAAGTCACCGGCTTCTTCGAGCGCTTCGATCTTTTCGCCTGTCCGACGGTGGCCGTGCCGCCCTTTCCCATCGAGCAGCGCTTTCCGACCGAGATCGGCGACCAGAAGCTCACGACCTACATCGACTGGATGTTTCTGACCTTCGTCATAACGCTGACCGGCTGTCCGGCGATCTCGGTGCCCTGCGGATTCACGAAATCCGGATTGCCGGTCGGCCTTCAGCTCGTTGGTCCGCCGCACGGCGACTTCGCGCTGCTCGCGGCGGCGGCGGCGTTCGAACAGGCGTGCGGACCGCTGCAGAAGCAGGCGCCTGCCTTGAACGGTGCGATGGCGATGTAGCGACCGTCTCCGAAACTCCCGTTCCTAGTTCGGCTTCTTCTTCTCGCCGGGCGGCAGATCGTGCACAGCCTCGTATTCGTCGGTCGTGCGCGGGTGGGGGCGCGGGGGGCCGGCATAGGGGTCGAGCTTCGACTCGGTCTGGGCAATCGCGCGGCAGTCGGCGCACATCCTGAGGCGCTCGACGAGCGCGGCGTCGGTGAACATCCAATGCTGGCCCTCAAGCTTCTTGACGATCGCGTCGATCGAGCTCTTGGTCCCGAAGGCCTTGCCGCAGCGCACGCAATGCGCGGGCTCTTCCTCCTTGATCGTGACCGTGCCGCGGCTCTGCGCCTTGAAGTCGATGCGCGGCACCAGCTCGATCACCTTTTCAGGGCAGGTGTTCTTGCAGAGGCCGCATTGGATGCAGGCGTCTTCGTCGAAGCGCAGCATCGGTTTGTCGGGATTGTCCTTGAGGGCGCCCGTGGGGCAGGCCGAGACGCAGGCAAGGCAAAGTGTGCAGCCCGCCACTTTCACCTCGAGCGCGCCGAAGGGCGCACCTTTGGGCATCGCGAGCACATCGACCGGCGCGGGCGCCGCTTCGTGCAGCTTTGAAAGCGCCAGGCGCACGAGACCGCGCTTGCTGCCGAGCGGGAGGAACGCGCGCGACTTCGCCACGGCGAGCGGAAGGGGCGCATAGAGCGCGGCCGAGAGCGCGTCGGGATCGTCGGTTTCGATCAAGCCGATGCGGCCTGGGCCATACCCCAAGCCGGCAAGGATGGTTTCGGCGTAGCCCATCTGCTGCGCCAGCGCCGCGCGCTCGTATTTTGCTTTGGCCGGCGCGAGAATTCGGACGCCGGCAGCCCCCATCGCGATCGCGGCTGCGAAGAATTCGAGCCCCAACTGCGTGATCTCGTTGACCGCGAACGGGATCACGCGCGCCGGCAGGCCGCGGCCCACGCGCGCGGCCATGTCGATGAGCGGCTCGCCGTGGCGGAGATCGTGCACGAGCAGCACCGCGTTCCTGCCGTTCGCGTCGCCATAGGCCTCGAGCAGCACACGCACGCGCGTGAGAAGATCGGCCGTGCGCGGCAGCGAATAGGTGGCGGCGCCGGTCGGGCACACGGCGGCGCAGGAGCCGCAGCCGGCGCAGACGAAGGGATCGATCGCGACGTGATCGCCGGCGGGCGTGATGGCGCCCGGAACGCAGACGTCGAGGCAGCGCGTGCAGCCGGTCTTCTTGGAGCGCGAATGGGCGCAGAGATCGGCCTGGAAGAGCGCGTAGCGCGGCTTGTCGAACTCGCCCACGAGATCGGCCGCCTTGGCGAGCGCCTCCTCGACCGCGCGTGGATGGCCGGGATCGGGGCGGAGATAGCCGTCGCGCGTCTCGTGCGCCGTGAACAGCGGCGTGCCGCCGGTGAGATCCAGGATGATGTCGCAGCGCGAGCGCGCGCCGCTCTTGGCCGTGCCGAAGGAAAGCGAAAGGCGCGAGGAGGGCGCCGGCATCGCGTACTCGTCGACGACGAGCTCGAACGCGCCGAGACGCCCCTTGGCGCTGCGCACCCGGCCCTGCACGACCGGCACGTCCATCACGCGCGGGGGGATCACGTCCGAGCCGGGCTGCAGCAGCACGGTGACGTTGAGGGTCTCGGCGAGCCGCCGCGCCGCGTCGATGGCGTCCTGGCCCTTGCCATAGATGAGCGTGACCCCCTCGGATTTCAGCGAGACCACCGGTGCCGGCGTAATGTCGAGCGCCGCATGGCGCAGCAGCGCCGCGATCTTGGGGGTGGCGTCGCCGGCCTCTTCGGACCAGCCCGCCGCCTCTCGGATGTTCACGAAGGCGAGCGGCGTGTCGCGCTTGGCCTCCTCTTTCTGCTCCAGGAAACGCGGCGCCTCTTGCGTGCAGGCGACGACGAGCGGCTTGCCTTCGCCCAACGCCATGATGAAGCGGCCGAGCTCGGTGCCGCAGAGTTGCGTCGCGAGACCGCGCGCCTCGGGCGCCGATTTGCAAGCGCGCGCGAGGATCTTGCCGTCGAGCGGCATGGTGCCTTCGCAGTCGCACACGAGGACGCGCTTGCCCTGGATTTCCATCAATTGCTCCGCCGGCCGCGTCCCCACCCGCGCCGTCTCGTCTTGTTCAAGGCGCGCCTCTATATAGGTCTTTGATCCGCCGGTCGACGAGGCCGCAGCGATCCGCCATGGACCGAAAGCCGCAGTTTCCGCCGATCTATCAGCCGCGGCGACTCGCCGAGTTCGACGCCCACGCCGCGGCGATCGAGGCGGCGCGCGCCGGCGCCGAGGCGGCGACGGTGTTCTGGGTCGACCGCAAGGATGCGGTCGATCTCGCGGTCGTGCTCCGCCCCGACGGCTCCACGAAGTATCCCGAAAACGTTGCCTATGTCGGAATGACCGCGGTCGGCGACGCGCTCGGCAGCCTCCTTCCCGAGCAGGCGCCGGTGGCGTTCGAGTGGCCGGATCGCATCCTGGTCAACGACGGCTGCATCGGCGGCACGCGTCTCGCCGTGGCGCCGACATCGTCCATCGGCGAGCTCCCCGACTGGATCGTGTGGAGCGTGCTGCTCGCGATCGAGCCCGATACCGCCGACGAGCCCGGGCATCATCCCGAGGTGACGACGCTCGGCGACGAGTTTGCGTACAACGAGCTGTTCTCGATGACCGACCTCGTCGAGGCGATCGCGCGCTATTTCCTGCGCTGGACGTCGGTCTGGCAAGAGGACGGCTTCGCGCCGGTGCGCGCGGCCTGGATGGAGCGGGCGCTCGGACACCACGAGCAGACAATCGCGCGCCGCGTCTTCTTTCGCGTCGAGGCGATCGACGACGACGGCACGGTAACGCTGCGCCGCGAGGGCTTGCAGCGCATCCTCACCATCGGCCAGGGCATGAAGCGGCGCACTTGGTGGCTGCCCGACCGCTTCGGCGCCTACAGCGCGATGGCGGAGGCGGGAGAGTCTCGATGATCGGCACGCGTGGGGCAGAGCCGTGAAACTGCTGAGGACGATCCGTTTCGACGGCACCGACGAGAAGGTGTTCGAGCGCGCCGCGGCGCCGGACGAGCTCGCCGTCACCGGCGCGTTCCTGTTCGCCGACGATGCGCCCGAGACGCTCGCTGGGAAGCGCCGCCAAGCGTTCCGTAATGGATTCCTGGGTCTCGAAAGCTTCGGCTTCGCCACCTTCGCTTGCGTCGCCGACGTGCCCCAAAGCGAATACGAGCGCGCTATCGAGGTCCTCGCCTATCGCTTTTTCGCCGAGCTCGGCGCGCCCGATCTCGACACGGCGCGCGCGGCGGCGAAGGACGAAGTGGACTTCGCCGCCGGCCTCTGCGCGCATCCCGTCAACACCATCATCGCGGTCGAGCGCGAGATGGGCGAGGGCCGGATCAAGGAGCGCTTCCGCGTCGTGCCCGCGCCGCGCGAGAAGGATCACGCGCGGGTGTGGGAGGCGGAGCGCGAAGGTGATGCCTGAATTCTGGCGCTCTTCCGGCTACGATCTGCTCGACCGGCGCGGCGACGGCATGCTCGGTGTCACCGATGCGTTCCTCGCCGCCTATCTCGCGCGGCCGGAGATGGCTCCGGTGCCCGCATCGTGCGCCGCCGAGCGCGCGCTGCACAAGGCGCTGCTCGCCGATCCGCGGCGCATGGTGACGGCCGTCAACGTCGTCGTGATCAAGGACCGCGATGCCCGCGAGAACTACGAGGTTTGGGTCCGCTTTCGCGATTGGCTCGTCAAGCACGAGACGGTCGAGCGCGCCTATCTCGCGCTGTTCCGCGCCGAGGCGGTGCCGTTCCCGGCGCTGTTCGTCGATCAGCTCGCGGCGGTGATCCTGCGCGGCATCCTCGCCGCGGGCGATGATCCATTGAGACCGCGCGCGGGCGAGATGCTCTATCGCGCCCAGCAGATCTCGATCGGGGAGGGCGCGATCCTCGCCGCCGACGCCGAGACGGTCGAGATGCACGCCAAAACCGGCGGACTCGGCGACCTGGGGCGGCTCGTCGTCGAGGCGGGGACGAGGCCGCGCGCGGTCGAGCTCGATATCCTGACGCCGGAGAACGCGAGCCTCTACTGGACGCGCAGCGACCGCTTCGACACCGTGCTCGACCTTTCGTTCGCGCGCCCCGGCCTCGATGCGCTCTGCCGCGTGCTCGAGGGCTGGGTGCGCCATTTCCTCGCGGTCGAAGTCGCGATTCAGCCTGTGCAGCAGATCAGCGACGAGCGGTGGTCGTGGCATGTGGGGCTCGACGGCGAGGCGACGGCGGTCTTGAACGACATGTACAATGGCGTCGCGGTCGGCGAGGAACGCATGTATCGCGTGCTTTCGCTGTTCCGCCTGGAATTCAGGGATCCCGCGGTCATGCTGCCGCGCGTCGCCGGAAAGCCGGTCTACCTCGCGATGGCGATGAACGAAGCGAAACGTCTGCGCTTGAAGCCGCAGAACCTCTTGGTCAATCTGCCGTTGAGATCGAAGACGTAGGCGCGCCGCGCGCCGAGCAAACGCAGCGGCACCAGGAGGACGCAATGAACGAAGACAATTTCAACATGAGCATCCGCAAGTTCCTGAAGACGGTGGGCGTCACCGCGCAGCGCGAGATCGAAAAGGCGGTGCGCCAGGCGCAGTCCGAGGGTAAGCTCAAGGGCACCGAGCGCTTGAAGGTCGAGGCGCGGATCGTCGTGTCCGGCATCGCGCTCGATGTCGACGTCAACGGCGAGCTCGATATCCGCTGAAGCGGTGGCCGAGCGGCGCCGGAGGATCGCGATGGGCTGGACCGATCGCATCGCGGAGCGGCGCGAGATCGGCGTCGTGGTGGAGCGCCACGCGCTCGAGAGCAAATGGGCGACGCATCGCTGGCATCCGGGGGCGGTGCTGCTCGAAGTCCCCGATACGGCGCCGTGGACGAAGCTCGGCGAGGAAGGCGCGGTCGCGCGCTACTATGCCGGGCCGGCCGCGATCACGCTGGTCCCGTCCGAGTCCGAGTCCTATCTCTACAATCTCGCTGCCCGCGAGCCGCAGGTGTGGATCATCCTGCGCCCGCGCGAGCCGGGGCCGGACGGCCGCGATGTGGAGCTCGAGAGCGCGACCGTGGCGGCCGGCGAAGCCGAGGCGCTGGCGGGCGGCATCGACATCATCGTCGAATCGGTGCCGATGCCGCAGGAGATCGCGGCCTGGGTTGCCGCCTTCGTCAAGGCGCATCCGTCGGCACCGAAGGAGTTCAAGCGCAAGCGCAGCCAGCACGTCTCGGAGGGAAAGGCGCTCGCCGAGAGGATGAAAGCGGAACGCGACGATGAGTGACGAGGGTTTCCTGAGGCGCTGGTCGCGGCGCAAGCGGACGCCGGGCGCGGACGACGAGCGCAAGTCTGCGGAGAGCCTCGCCTCCCGCCTGCCCCCAGAAGCGGGGGAAGAAGCGGAGACCGTCCCTCCCCCACCTAGCGGGGGAGGCCAGGTGGGGGCGTCTGCGCAGGGGTCTTCGCCGAATGCTGCGCGCGACGACGGCGCGATCGACCCCGCCACTCTGCCGCCGATCGAAAGCCTCGGGCCCGACAGCGACTACACCGTCTTCCTCAAGAAAGGCGTGCCCGAGGCGCTGCGGATCGCGGCGCTGAGGAAGGCATGGATGAGCGATCCCTTCATCCGCGATTTCCGCGGCCCGGCCGAATACGCGATCGACTACACGACGCCCGAGTTCGATCTCCGCCCCACGGACGACGTTGCCAAGATGCTCGATCGCATTTTCCCGCAGCAGCCCGCCGAAGGCGAAAGGCCGCCGGCACCGGGCGCGGCGCCCGCGACACCGGCACTCGAGGGGCCGCAGCCCTCCAGTTCCTCCGCCGCTCCGGCGCAAGATTTGAGTTTGCCGCAAGAGGGGGCAGAGCCCGCGGCCGTAGAGCGGCCGGTGGAGCCGGCCGCGCCGCAGCCAGAAGCGGCTCGCCGCAAGCACGGCGGCGCCCTGCCCGACAAGCCCGATTGACCAGAGTTAATGGCGCTTGCTGCAGTAAAAAATTGCTCAAAGAATTCCTGGGATTAGCGCTGCTAGCAACATTACCGATTGAGCTATTCTCCAATTGACGTCCTATAAACCGGCTTATAGAGTAAACGTCATGGGAGGCAACGCTCTGGCAGCTGCCGTCGACATCGTCGGCGGGCAAGCGAAGCTGGCACGGCTCCTCGGTGTTACGCAGCCCAACGTTTGGCACTGGCTGCACAAATCCGAGCGCGTGCCGGGCGAGTATGTGCTCCGAATCGAAGAGGCGACCGCCGGCAGGGTGAGCCGCCACGATCTTCGCCCCGATCTCTACCCGCCAACGATGACAGGTATGCAAGAGCCGCGCGCGATGGTCGCCGCGGCGATTGCCGAGGAAGACCGCGTTCGCGCGGATTGCTACCGCTTGCTCGGCCGCTTGCTCGCGGCGCCGCCCGACTCCGGCCTGCTCGCCGCAGTGGGGCGAATGCTGGGCGGGCAGGGCGAGTTCGGCGCCGCCATCGATCAGCTCGCTGCCGCCGCGCGCGCCGAGGGCGCCGAGGCCGCAAGCCGCGAGTACCACGATCTCTTCATCGGCCTCGCGCGGGGCGAGCTCGTGCCCTTCGCGTCCTTCTACCGGACCGGTTTTCTCTACGACAAGCCGCTGGCAAAGCTGCGCGGCGACATGGAGCGCTTCGGCATCGCCTCCGCCGACAACGCCTCCGATCCCGAGGACCACATCGCGTCGCTCTGCGAAATGATGGCCGGACTCATCGGCGGCGATTTCGGCGCGCCGGCTACGCTCGCGATCCAGAAGCAATTCTTCGACACGCATCTGGCGCCTTGGGCGCCGCGGTTCTTCGCCGACCTCGAGAAGTGCGAGGCGGCGCGTCTCTACCGGCGCGTCGGCGCCGTGGGCCGGCTCATGCTGGCGATCGAAAGCGAGGCTTTCGCGCTGGCCACGTAGCGCGAGTCATGACGGCGGGCGCGAGGCCCGAACGAACTTGGAGAATGGGTGGGACCATGAGCGAGAAAAACGAAAGCAAGACCGGACGCCGCGATCTCCTGCGCGGAGCGGGAACCGGCGCCTTGCTCGTCGCCGCAGCCATGGCCGTCGGCGCTCCCAAGCGGGCCATGGCCAAGCCCGAAACCAAGGAGGAGCGCAAGAAATCGCGCTACAAGGAAACGGATCACGTGAAGCGGTTCTACGAGACCAACCGCTACTGAGCTGGGAGCCAACGCCATGTTGATCAAGAAATCGAATGGATCGGCGACGCGCACGCGGCTTGGCAGCGGCCTCGCCGCCATCGCCGGCGCCACCATGGACCGCCGCGCTTTCCTGAAGCGCTCGGGCCTCACCGTCGGCGGCATCGCCGCCGTCTCGGCGCTGCCCTTCGCCACGGTGCAGCGGGCCGAGGCTGCGACGCAGCCGCGCACGGGGCCCATCACGCTCAAGAGGAACATCTGCACCCACTGCTCGGTCGGCTGCACTGTGGTGGCCGAAGTGCAAAACGGCGTTTGGATCGGCCAGGAGCCGCAGTGGGACAGCCCGATCAATCTCGGCACCCACTGCGCCAAGGGTGCCGCCACGCGCGACCTCGTCCACGGCGACCGCCGCACGCGCTATCCGATGAAGCTCGTCAACGGCCAGTGGCAGAAGATCAGCTGGGACCAGGCGGTCAACGAGATCGGCGATCAGCTTCAGAAGATTCGGCAGGCATCGGGGCCCGACTCGGTCTATTGGCTGGGCTCGGCGAAGTTCACCAACGAGGCCGCCTATCTGTTCCGCAAGTTCGCCGCGTTTTGGGGCACCAACCACGTCGACCATCAGGCACGCATCTGCCACTCCACCACGGTCGCCGGTGTCGCCAACACGGTCGGCTTCGGCGCGATGACCAACAGCTACAACGACATCTCGAACTCCAAGGCGATCATGTTCGTGGGGTCGAACGCCGCCGAGGCGCACCCGGTGTCGATGCAGCACATCCTGCGCGGCAAGGAGATCAATCGCGCGCCGGTGATCGTGGTCGACCCGCGCTTCACGCGCACGGCCGCGCATTCGACCGAATATGTGCGCATCCGTCCGGGCACCGACATTCCGTTCATCTGGGGCCTGCTCTGGCACGTGTTCAAGAACGGCTGGGAGGACAAGGAATATATCCGCCAGCGCGTCTTCGGCTTCGAGGAGGTGAAGCAGGAGGTCGAAAAGTGGACGCCGGCCGAGGTCGAGAACGTGGTCGGCGTCAAGGAAGAGCAGATGAAGCGCGTGGCCGAGACGATGGCGAAGAATCGCCCGTCGACGCTGATCTGGTGCATGGGTGTCACGCAGAAGTCGGTCGGCACCGCCAACGTGCGCGCGCTCTCCACCTTCCAGCTCGCGCTCGGCAATGTCGGCGCCTTCGGCGGCGGGCTCAACATCTTCCGCGGCCACACGAACGTCCAGGGCGCCACCGACGTGGGCCTCGATAACACCACGCTGCCGCACTATTACGGCTTGGTCGAACCGGCTTGGCGCCATTGGTGCCGCGTCTGGGACGTCGACTTCGAGTGGATGAAGGGACGCTTCGACACCTACGACGGCAAGACGATGATGCATGTCGCCGGCACCACCTCGACCCGGTGGTTCGATCTGGTGACCGAGGAGAAGGGCAAGCTCGACCAGAAGGACAACGTGAAAGCGATGTTCTTCTGGGGCCACGACGGCAACACGATCGTCCGCGGGACCGACATGAAGAAGGTCATGGACGACGAGGCCAAGCTGCCGCTGCTCGTGGTAGTCGATCCGCACCCGACCGTGACGGCGGTCATGAGCGACCGCAAGAACGGCACCTATCTACTCCCCGCCTGCACCTCTTACGAGATGGATGGCTGCCGCTCGGCGTCCAACCGCTCGCTGCAGTGGGGCGAACAGATCGTCAAGCCGATCTTCGAATCGAAGAACGACTACGAGATCATGTATCGCTTCGCCAAGAAGCTCGGCTTCGTCGATCAGATGTTCAAGCACATCGAGGTGAAGGACGAAGCGCCAACCGCCGAATCGATCCTGCGCGAGATGAACCGCGGGGCTCTCTCGACCGGCTACAGCGGCCAGTCGCCCGAGCGCCTCAAGTCGCACTTGGCCCACCAGGCCGACTTCGACAAGACGACGCTTCTCGGCACCAAGGGCCCGCACAAGGGCGAATACTACGGCCTGCCCTGGCCGTGCTGGGGCCATGCCGAAATGAAGCACCCGGGCACCCACGTCCTCTACAACAACAACCTGCACGTGAAGGAGGGCGGCGGCGCCTTCCGGGCCCGCTTCGGCGTCGCCTACCAGGGCCGCAACCTTCTGGCCGAGGGATCCTACTCCAAGGGCTCTGAGCTCAAGGATGGCTATCCCGAGTTCACCTACGGCGTCTTGAAGAAGCTCGGCTGGGACAAGGACCTCACCGAGAAGGAGCTCGAGACGATCAAGAAGATCGGGGGCGCCAACACCGACGCGGTGAGCTGGGCGACCGACCTTTCCTTCGGCATCATTCGGGTGGCGATGGAACACGGCTGCCAGGCGATGGGCAACTCGAAGGCGCGCGTCTTCGCCTTCGGCCTGCCCGACGCCATCCCGATTCACCGCGAGCCGATCTACACGGTGCGTCCGGATCTGGTGACCAAATACCCGGCCCTGGCCGACCGGCGCGCCTACCGCCTGCCCCATCTCGGCAAGAGCATCCAGGATCGCGCGATCCAGGAGCAGAAGCACCTGAAATACCCCATCATCCTCTCCTCGGGCCGGCTCGTGGAATACGAGGGCGGCGGCGAGGAGACCCGCTCCAACAAGTGGCTGGCCGAGCTGCAGCAGGACATGTTCATCGAGATCAATGTCCTGGATGCGGCGGCGCGCGGCATCAACGACGGCGACTGGGTCTGGGTAAGCGGCGCCGAGAACAATTCAAGGGCCAAGGTCAAAGCGCTGGTGACCGAACGGGTCGGCAAGGGGGTGGCGTGGATGCCGTTCCACTTCGCCGGCTGGTGGCAGGGCCAAGACCTGAGGTCCAAATACCCGAAGGGGACGGACCCGGTGGTGCTCGGCGAATCGGTCAATCAGCTCACCACTTATGGCTACGACGCGGTGACGCACATGCAAGAGGCCAAGTGCGCGCTGTGCCAGATCGAAGCCGTCAAGAAGGCCTGAGGGAGGTAACCCATGGCCCGCATGAAATTCCTCTGCGACTCGGACCGCTGCATCGAATGCAACGCCTGCGTCACCGCGTGCAAGAACGAGCACGAGGTGCCGTGGGGCATAAACCGGCGGCGCGTCGTCACCATCAATGACGGCAAGCCGGGCGAGAAGTCGGTCTCGATGGCCTGCATGCACTGCACCGACGCGCCTTGCGCCGCCGTCTGCCCGGTGGACTGCTTCTACAAGACCGACGACGGCGTGGTCCTGCACTCCAAGGACCTCTGCATCGGCTGCGGCTACTGCTTCTACGCCTGCCCGTTCGGAGCACCGCAGTATCCGCAGGCCGGCAACTTCGGCAGCCGCGGCAAGATGGACAAGTGCACCTTCTGCGCCGGCGGCCCCGAGGCCGACGGCACCGAGGCGGAGCGCGTGAAATACGGCACGAACCGTCTCGCCGAAGGCAAGCTGCCGCTCTGCGCCGAGATGTGCTCGACCAAGTCGCTGCTGGCCGGCGACGGCGACATCATCGCCGCCATCTACCAGGAGCGCGTCGTGAAGCGCGGCTACGGCTCCGGCGCCTGGGGCTGGGCGACGGCGTACAAGACCGGCGTGCAGGCCGGCGCGGGCCCCGCGGAAAAGAAGGGCTGAGGCCCCGTCGGGTACGGACGGATTAGGGCCGCCGGGCGAATCTCGCCGCAGCGAGACTTTCCCGGCGGCTTCCGTCTCCGAATTTCAGGTCCCTAGGGAGCGAAGACGATGAAGATTTCTCTGGCTCATCTGTTTCGCATCCTCGCCGTGGCGGTCATGCTGGCGTTCGCCGGATCCCTCACCGCCTCGGCGCAGACCACGCCGCCGGCCGCCAACGAAAAGGAGCTGCTCGAGTATTTGAAGAAGTGCCCGGCCGGCCAGGTGTGCGAGGGCCGCGTCACCATTCCCGACACGAAATCGGGGACGCTGGTCCAGAACGGCCGCATCTGGCAGGAGCGCATGGAAGGCCCGGTCAAGCGCTGGGGCGGCTGGTTCATGATCGCCGTCGTCGTGCTGCTGGCGCTCTTCTACTTCGTCCGCGGGCCCGTGCGCGTGGACAGCGGCCTCTCGGGCCAGCGGATCGAACGCTTCACCGGCTTCGAGCGCTTCGTCCACTGGCTCACAGCCACCAGCTTCATCGTCCTCGGCTTGACCGGTCTCAACATCCGTTTCGGCCGCGACGTGCTGATGCCGCTGATCGGTCAAGATACGTTTGCCGACGTCTCGCAGCTCGGCAAGACGGTCCACAACTTCACGAGCTTCGCGTTCATCCTTGGCATCGTACTGATGCTACTGATCTGGATCGGCCACAATCTGCCGGCCAAGGGCGACGGCGCCTGGATCAAGGCGGGCGGCGGCATCTTCAAGAAGGGCGTGCATCCGCCGGCCGGCAAGTTCAACGCCGGGCAGAAGCTGATCTTCTGGGCCGTGATCCTGCTCGGCGGCGCCATCGCGGTGACGGGCCTCCTCATGATGTTCCCGTTCTACTTCTCGAGCATGTCGGGAATGCAGCTCGCCACGTTCCTGCATTCGGTCCTGGCAATCATCCTGATCGGGGTGATCTTCGCCCATATCTACATCGGCACGCTGGGCATGCAGGGTGCCTTTGATGCGATGGGCAACGGCAAGGTCGACCTCAACTGGGCCAAGGAGCACCACAGCCGCTGGGCCGATGAGGTGCAGGGCCGCAAGGTCGGCGCGGCGGAGTAGGCGGCCCGGGCGAATCCGTCATCCCGAGCGCGAGCGAACGACCTAGTCCCGGCAGCCTAATGGGTTGGTGCGGAAGCTGGGTCCGTCGCTGCGCTCAGGATGACGATCCCGCTGCGCCCCGCTCACGCCTAATTTACGGGTTGTCGTGTAGTCTCCCGTCGTCTAGGTGATGGCGGCGGGCGATGTCGCATTTCGCCAAGGGTGCTCGAACGTGACGGGCGCGCGCTCTCGATCGGTTGGAAGCCTTCTCCGGGCAACGGCATGCGCGGCGCTGCTCGTCGCGGCGCCGGCGGGCGCCGACCTCGCTGGGCACGGCGCCACCATCAATGGGCTAGCCGTGGCGCCCGACGGCAAGCATTTGCTGTCGGCGAGCTGGGACTACACCGTCCGCCTCTGGGACCTCGAGAAGCAGGCCGAGGTCAAGGTGCTCGAGGGCCACGCCGCGAGCGTCAACGCCGTGGTCATCGCGCCCGACGGCAAGACCGCGTTCACCGGCAGTTGGGACCAGAAGATCATCGAATGGGACCTCGAGACCGGCAAGGAGCGCCGCCGCCTCGAAGGCCACGCCAACAGCGTCTCGAGCCTCGCCATTTCGCGGGATGGCAAGCGCCTCGCCTCGGCGAGCTGGGATCGCACGTTGCGGGTGTGGGACCTCGCCACGGGCAAGGCGATCGCGACCTTGCGGGGCCACACTCAGAACGTGATGCAGACGGCGTTTCTCGATGCCGAAGGCAAACGCCTCGTCTCGAGCGGCTACGACTTGACGCTGCGCGTCTGGGACGTGGCCGGCGAGCGCGAACTGGCCACGCTGAAGGGGCACGAAACCAGCGTGAACGCCGTCGCCGTTTCGCCCGACTTCGAGCTCATCGCCTCGGGCAGCGTCGAGGGCGAGATCCGGCTGTGGGACGCCACTCAGGGCCGGCAGATCGCGCTGTTCGAAGGCGGGCACCGCGGCTTCGTGGCGAGCCTCGCGTTTTCGCCCGACGGCAAGCGGCTGCTCTCGGGATCGGGCGACCGAAGCATCGTCCTCTGGGACGTCTCGGCGCGCAGCCTCGCGCGCCGCTTCCTCGGCCACGACAAGGGCGTCTTCGCCGTCGCCTTCACGCCCGACGGCAAGCGCATCGTCTCGGGCGGCTTCGACACCGTGATCAAAGTGTGGACCGTCGAGACCGGCGAGATCGTGCCGAAGCCCTGACGCTGGCCGAGCAAGAAACGAAGGGCCGGCGCTCGGGCCGGCCCTTTCGCATTCGTATCGGCGATGCGCGTCAGTTGGGGCGCGCGCCGGTCGGCGAGGTGTAGGCGCTCTCGGCCGGCTTGTCGATGCCCTTCAGGATGAAGTTGGCACCGACGGCGATGACGACGAGCGCAATCACGCTCGCGATGAAAGCCTTCATGGTGTCCTCCCTGAAGTCTTCGCTGGCTCGCGCCGAACTATAGTCAAACCCCTGAGGGCATGCAATGAAATCGCGGCGCGCTCAGGGCCGCGTGGCCTGCTTCAGCCAGGCGATGAGGTCGAGCCGGTCCTGCTTGATGGCGAGGCCGCCATACATCTTGGTGCCGGGCAGGTAGTCGACGGTTTCGGCGAGGTACCTGTCCATCGTCTCGTCGTTCCAGACGAGTATCGCGGCCTTCATGGCGGGCGAGTAGTTGTAGCTGATCAGCGCGCCGGCGCGCCGGCCGAACACGCCATTGAGGTTGGGGCCGACGATATGGCGCCCGCCCTTCTCGACCGTATGGCACGCGCGGCACTTGGCCCAGAGCTCGGCGCCGCGCTCGGCCGACGGCGGCAGAAGCTCCTGCGCGCGCGCGGGCGGCGCGGCGAGCGCGAGGAAGCAAAGGGCGGCGGCCGGCGTCAGATGGCGCATTCGGTCTCTGCGGAGCTGCACTCCAGTTCAACGATTATGCTCATTTGTCGTGCCCGCGAAAGCGGGCCTATGCCACCCGCTCGGCCACCTCTTTGGCGGCGCGCAGGCCGGATTCGATGGCGCCCTGGATCCAGGCGTGCGCGAGCGAGGCGTGCTCGCCGGCGAAATGGAAGCGGCCCTCGGGGGCCACGATCGCTTCGTGCAGCAGCGTCTGCTGGCCGGGATCGAACAGCGCAAACGCGCCGCCGGCGAATTCGTCGTCGTGCCACATCCACGAGGCCCCGGCCTCGAACTCGGCCTCGATCTGGGGGTGGATGTGGGAAAGCTGCTCGACGGCCTCGGCAATCCGGTCCGCGGCCGAAAGCGAGCCCCAGCGCTGCGCGTCCTCGGACCAGGTGTAGGAGGCGAGCAGCACGCCGCGCCCGGTCTCGCGTCCCTGCTCGGGATAGTAGACGTTGCGGATCGGAAGATCGGTGACCGAGTATCCGCCGAAGATCCCGTCGTCGAGCTCCCAGAAGCGCCGGCGGCACTGCGCCAGGATCTTGGCCGAGGCGTCGTAGTGGAGCTGGCGGACGGCGCGCTGCTTGGCGCGCGAAAAATGCGGGTTGGCGTCGATGTGGCGGAGGACGGAGAAGGGCAGCGTCACGATCGCGTAGTCGCCCCTCTCGGCGTGGCGGCGCGCGGCGCTGCGGTAGTGGACCGCGACGCCGTCGGCGTCCTGCTCGAGCGCGACCGCGCGGGTGCCGAAGCGGATGCGCGGCGCGAGCGCCGGCATGAATGCGCGCGGCAGCAGGTCCATGCCCCCGACGATCTGCACCATCTCCTCGTAGAAGCGCCCGGCCTCTTCGCGGAACAGCTCGAGGAACGAGGCGTTCATCAGCGCCTCCTGGTTCGCGAACAGGCCGAACATCTCGATTGCCCCTTCCGACCATCCGCGCGCTTCGAGGAATTCGCGCGTCGAGAGATGGTCGTGCTTCTCGACAATCCAGTTCCAGGCGCGCGGCCCTTCCTTGGCGAGGCGGTCGAGCAGCGGCTTGAGCGCGGCGGTCCAGAGCTCGCCGTAGGTCTTGCCGCGCTCGCGCGGGGACAGTGCGAAACCGAGCTCGCCGGCATTCGTTTCGGCGATGCGCCGGCGCACGCCGCCGATGTGGTAGTAGGCCTTGGGATTGCCCATGGTGAACGGCATCGTCTCGAGCTTGAACGCCCGCGCATAGGCAAGCGTGAGATGGTGCGCGGTCGGGATGCGCATGGCGCCGACCTCGGCATGGAGGCCGTTGGCGAACGGGTCGCGCAGCGTGTAGATGCGCCCGCCCACGCGCGGCCGCCCTTCGAGCAGGATGGGGTCGTGGCCGGCGCGCAGCAGCTCGTAGGCCGCGGCGAGCCCGGCCATGCCGGCGCCGAGCACGATCACGCGCGCCGGCTTCTTGGCCTTGGGCAGACCGGTCGCGATGACCTCGGCCACCGGCTGGCTCGGCTGGCGCAGCTGCGTGCGCGTTCCGATCTTGCGCCGATGGCCGTTTGCGTCGTTCATGCGCCCCTCGCGCTGGCGGCGAGGCGCATGATCCTCGGGGCTACCGACTGGCGCAAGCGCGAATGCCGGTCCGGTGCTACCATGGGCGACGGGAGGGGCCGATGAAAGCGGGTGCCGGCGCATCGGAGGGCAATGCGGCTTCGTTCGATCCGGCGCGCGACAACGTGTTCGCGCGCATCGCGGGCCGCTACGACCGGCTTTGCGACGTGTTCAGCCTGCGCATCCACCGACTGTGGAAATCCGAGATGGCGGCCGCGATCGCCAGCCATCCCGGCGCCGTTGTGCTCGACGCGGCGAGCGGGACCGGCGATATCCCGCTCCGCGTCTTGCGCCGCCTCGGCGCTGACAACGCCGCCGCCCGCACGCTTTGGGTCACGGACCTGTGCCCCGAGATGCTCGCCATCGCGCGCCGCAAGCTCGCCGGCTGCGACGCAAACATCGCCGTTGCCGACGTGCATGCGCTCAGCGACTTTCCGGCAAGCTCGGTCGATCTCTTCTCGATCTCGTTCGGCATGAAGATATGCGACCGCATGCGCGTTCTCGCCGAGGCCTTCCGAGTCCTGAGGCCGGGCGGAACGTTTTTCTGCCTCGAGGCGGCGCGCATCCCGGTAGCACCGCTGCACGCGCTCTATCTCGCCTACATGCGCTGGTGTCTCCCCATGATCGCCCGGCTCGCGACCGGCGGCGATGCCAGCGCCTATGACTATCTGGTCAGGGGCATCCACGAGTTCCCGGCGCAGCGCGCCTTCTCGGCCGAGATGGAAAGCTTCGGCTTTCGCGGCGTCCGCTACCGCAACATGACGCTCGGGATCGTGGCGCTGCACAGCGGCACGAAACCCGGTTAGCGCTCACGCCGCCTGCTCCATGCCCGGTAGCGCGATGAGATCGGTGACGCCGGGGTCGACCCCGAGCTGCATCAGAAGCGTCGTCGCCTGGCCGCGGTGATGCGTCTGGTGATTGAAGAAATGCGTGAGCGCGAAGCCGAGCGGGAAGACGACGTCGCGCGGATTGAGGAAGGTGCGGTAGACGAGCGGCCGGGCGAGCCGCTCGGGCGTAAGCGCCGCGGCATAGGCGTCGATGGCACCGTCGGTCTTGGCGCGCTCGCGCTTCAAATCCTCGAAGTCGGAGCAAATCTCGTGCGCGAGCGAGGGGAAGCGCGCCGGCGCGCCGGTCAGGCGCCCCAGCCACAGCTGGTCGCCGACGAGAATATGGTTGAGCGTGCCGTGCAGCGATTTGAAGAACGCACCCAGGTCGCGCTTGCGCTGCGCATCGGAGAGGCGCGTTGCCGACGCATAGATGGACTTGTTAATCCAATGGTTGTAGCGCGCCATCGTGAGCGCGTATTCGGGCGTGATCATTCGTGCATCTCCCGGGCTTGCGGCGGCGCTCTATTGTGCGCCGCCGTTGGTCAGTTTGACTCGCGTGAGTCGTGCATAGATCGGCCCGAATTGCGACTCGAAGCGGAGCTGGGCCGGTAGCCAGAGCCCGGCGCCCTCATGTTTTGCAACCCATAGTATCGCGGGCGGAAGCGGGTCCGGGTTCTGACGGAAGTGCTTCTCTTCGTAGCCGGCGAGGCGCTTGGCGTGGAGGAGGCAGACGAAGGCGTGGCGGTCGAGGCCGCCGATGCGGTGCGCGGGCGTGCGCTCGGTGCCGGCGTGCTCGAGCCGCACGTCGGTGCGCCGCAGGCCCTCGAACACCTTGGCGCTGTAGCCGCAACTCCGGGCGTCGAGCGGCATGGCGATGGCCGCGAAGGTCGCCGACAGCGGGTCGAGCGCGCCGGCTTTGAGCGGCTCGGGCACCGGCGGGCGCTTGCCGGGGCTCTCGGGCGGCACGACGCTCACCGCCGGCGCCGACTTGCCGTTGAAGACGAGCGTGATGCGCCGCGTCTGGCGGCGGAACGTGTTCGCCTGCTCGAAGCGCTCGGGCTCCACGCGGCCCTTGGCGACGCGCCCGGTCGTTTCCCACTCGACCGTCGTGTTGGCGGCGAGGCGGACGACGCCCTCGGCCTCGGCGCGGAAGCGCATGCGATAGCGTTCGCCGTTCCACGCGATCGCGAACTTGCCCGAATAGACCGGCACGCCGAGCCAGGTGATCGCGTAGTCGGCTTCGAGCTGCTTCGCGGGCGCGGCGGGCTCGGCAGCGCGCGCCGCGCCGGCGGCGGCCAGGACCAGGATCAGCGCAGGATATTTTCGCGTCATCGACATTGCCTTTGCCGCCGGTCGAGCTTAAGGGGCGCGGCGGCGCTCCGTTCACCGGCCCTTGTTCGGGAAGCGCCGCGCGCTAGGTTATCAGCAATATGACGCCGCCTCCCCCGAAATCCGACGCCAAGCAAGAGAAAGGCCCGCCGCCCGGTTATGGGCGCCGCGCGCTCGCGATACTGCTGCCCTATCTCTGGCCGCGCGCGCCGGCCGAAGATTGGCTGGAGCTGCGCATCCGCGTCGTAGCGGCGATGGCCTGCCTCGTGCTGGCCAAGATCACCGTCGTCTACGTGCCGATCCTGTTCAAGGAGGCGGTGGACGTGCTCTCGCCCACCGGCGGCGCCGCGGTGGCGGCGGTGCCGATCGCGGTGCTCGTCGCCTACGGCGCGGCACGCGTCTTCGGCGTCACCTTCGCCGAGCTGCGCGACGCGATCTTCGCCAAGGTCGGCCACCGCGCGATGCGCCAGCTGGCGCTGCGCACGTTCCGCCATCTCCACTCGCTCTCGCTGCGCTACCACCTCGAGCGCCAGACCGGCGGGCTCTCGCGCGCGATCGAGCGCGGCACCAAGGGCATCGAGAACCTGCTCTCGTGGACGCTGTTCACGATCCTGCCGACCTTCGTCGAGATCGCGCTGGTCACCGCGGTCCTGTGGGCGCTGCTCGATTTCTGGTTCGCTGTCATCGTGCTCGTCACGGTGGCGATCTATTCCGCCTACACCGTCGCCGTCACCGAATGGCGCATCAAGTTCCGCCGCCAGTTGAACGAGAGCGACAGCGAAGCCAGCACCAAGGCGATCGACAGCCTGCTCAACTACGAGACGGTCAAGTATTTCGGCAACGAACAGCACGAGGCCAACCGCTTCGACAAGGCCATGCGCCGCTACGAGCGCGCGGCCGTGCTCTCGGACCAGAGCCTTTCGCTTCTGAACGTCGGCCAGGGCCTCATCATCGCGGTGGGCTTGACCCTCGTCATGTACCGCGCCGGCGTCGGCGTGGTCGCGGGCACGATGACGGTCGGCGAATTCGTGCTGGTCAACGCCTATCTGCTGCAGCTCTACCAGCCGCTCAACATGCTCGGCTTCATGTATCGCGAGGTGAAGCAGGCGCTGGTGGACATGGAGTCGATGTTCAGCCTGCTCCGCGTCCACCGCGAGATCGAGGACAAGCCGGGCGCGCGGCCGCTGGGCGTGGCGGGCGGCGCGGTCGACTTCGAGCGCGTGAGCTTCCGCTACGAGGAACGGCGCTCGATCCTGCACGACGTCTCGTTCAGCGTGCCGGCGGGAAAGACCGTCGCCATCGTCGGGCCGAGCGGCGCCGGCAAGTCGACGATCTCGCGCATCCTCTTCCGCTTCTACGATGTCGAAGGCGGCTCGGTGCGGATCGACGGGCAGGACATCCGCGACGTAGCCCAGGCGAGTCTCAGAGATGCGATCGGCATCGTCCCGCAAGACACGGTGCTGTTCAACGACACGCTCTACTATAACATCGCCTATGGCCGGCCCGGCGCCACCAAGGAAGAGGTAGAGGAGGCGGCGCGGCTCGCCCATCTCCATACGCTCGTCAAGAATCTTCCCGACGGCTACGGCGCGATGGTGGGCGAGCGCGGCTTGAAGCTCTCGGGCGGCGAAAAGCAGCGCGTCGCGATCGCGCGCACCATCCTCAAGCGCCCGCGCATCCTCATCTTCGACGAGGCGACCTCGGCGCTCGACACGCACACCGAGAAGGAAATCCAGTCCAACCTGCGCGAGGTCTCGGCCGAGCGCACAACGCTCGTGATCGCGCACCGGCTCTCGACCGTCATCGACGCCGACGAGATCATCGTGCTCGACAAGGGCCGCATCGTCGAGCGCGGCCGCCACGGGGAGCTGCTCGCGCGCGACGGCGTCTATGCGGCGCTGTGGCGGCGCCAGCAGGAGGCCGCGAGCGGCGAGGCGGCCGGGGAAATCGCGGAGCGCGCGGACGAGGCCGAGGACCAGGATCGCCGCGCCGCCGCACCCGCGGCCGTCGCTGCGGGAGAATAGGCGGCATGGTGCGGCCGGTGTTGACGCATGTGGCGCTGCACTGCCGCGATTTCGCGAGGAGCGTCGCGTTCTACCGCGAATATTGCGGCTTGGTGCCGGTGCATGAGCGGCGCGATCCAGCCAGCGGCGCCGCCGTCGCCTGGCTGGCCGAGCCGGGGCGCGAGAAGGAGCTCATCTTCGTGCTGGTCTCGGGCGGGCCTGAACGCGGCCGCGCCGATCGCGACTACAGCCATTTCGGCTTCGCGCTCGAGAGCCGCGCCGCGGTCGACGCCATGGCCGAGCGCGCGCGGCGCGGCGGATGCCTGCTCTGGCCCGCGCGCGAGGAGCCTTATCCGGTCGGCTACTATTGCGGAGTCGCCGATCCCGACGGCAATGCGGTCGAGTTCAGCTACGGCCAGCCGCTTGGGCCCGGTGCGGCCGCGAGCTGAGATGCGCTTGCATCGCTTGATGTAGGCCGGTGTCCCCGTTCGGCTCTTGAACGCGCGCTCGAGCGAGCCGGTTCGTCGAACGCCGAATCGGCTCGCTTTGCGTCTCGCGATGGGCTGCTACTTCTTCGCCTTGTCGTTCATGCCCCTGCCGGGCAGATAGTCGCCGCCCTTCGCGGCGCACTCCGCGCTGCTCGCCACGGCCTTCCAGTCGCTGCGATCATAGTCGGCCTTCGATTGGCCGGCGCAGGAATGCGTGCCGGCGGCGCTCGCGCAGTCGTTCTGACCGGCCTTGGCTACGCCGTAGCACTTGACGCCGGGAGCGCCCTTGGTCTGAGCAGTGGCCGTTCCAACCGCGACGAGCGACAAAGCGCCTGCGACGGCGGCGGCGACCGAAAGCGCGCTAGGTTTGATCGACATCTGCTTTCTCCCTGTTTGCGTTGACGGTGTTGCGTCCCCAAAAAATATCGAGAGACACCACGGCGCGTGTTTCGCGCCGGCGCAAAGTCTAGGTGTGCTCGCGAACAGCGACGAATCAAGAAGCATCACGTTCGCGTCATGGGAGCGCAGAGCATCGGCGAAATCGAAGTTCCGATGCAGCGCCATCGACCTCGGCCCGCCAAGACCGGTGACCGCGGCGGGACTGTGCAAGGCGGCCGACCTTCGCGATCGAATGGAGCGATTGCCGCACAGCGGCAGAGGGATGGCACTAGAGCTCTAGCCCGGATTTCTCAAACTAAGTGAGTGCATCGGGGCGTGGACTCTGAGAAAGTTGTTTTGCCGAAACGACTTGATCAGGTCCGAAGGAGCGCCCCGATGCCGACAGAGTGTAACCCG
>Ga0187892_10001772_pt1 | contig 47252 bp, 34 predicted proteins | sample MA1701073metaG_FD_139345 | JGI IMG/M metagenome (GOLD analysis project Ga0187892, IMG submission 139345) | Bio-ooze microbial communities from a basaltic lava cave in the Kipuka Kanohina Cave System on the Island of Hawaii, USA - MA170107-3 metaG ...
CACTTGCTTGCCGGGCTTGCCGGTGCGGCGGTCGGGCGCGCCCATCGCGCGCAGCATTTCGAGCACCTGATTGATGCTTTTTTCAAGGCGATCCAGGCGTGCGTTGATCGCCGACATCGCGAAAGGCCGTACCACGCCGTCGCCGCGTGGCGTGACGTCCTGCAATGACGCTTCCGGATCGGTCGGCGCCAGATCAACGCCCGACTCGTCCCGAATTTCGCCCGCCACCGCGTCGACATCGGCCTGCTCGATCCTGTGTTTTTCGCTCAGATAGCCTGCCAGCAGCAGGCGATTGCACAACGTATTGATCTTGCGCGGCACGCCGCTGGTGGCAACGAAAATCGCGTCGAAGGCTTGGTCCTCGATCTGCGGGTCGCTTTTCCAGCCGACGCGATGCAGGCGATGCTCGACGTACGCGCGCGTTTCTCCCTTGTCGATCGGCCCCAGGTGATAGGACGCGATGACGCGCTGGCGCAATTGCTGCATATAGGGTTCGCGCAGCAGGTTGCGTAGTTCCGGCTGCCCGATCAGAAAGCTCTGCAGCAGCGCGCGATCGCCGAGCTGGAAGTTCGACAGCATGCGCAGCTCTTCCATCGCGCGCGGCGACAGATTCTGAGCTTCGTCAACGACCAGCAGCGCGCGTTTGTTCTCGGTTACCAGCGAAGTGAGAAACGCTTCCAGTGTCGCCAGTAGCTGCGCCTTGTCCGCGCCCTTGGTCGGAATGCCGAAAGCGGTGGTCACCGATCGCAGCAGGTCGTCGGCATCGAGCTGCGTGCTGACAAGCTGAACGGCGACCACCTTGCGCGGGTCGGTCTCCGCGAGCAGTGTGCGTACCAGCGTGGTCTTCCCGGCCCCGATCTCGCCGGTGATGACGATGAAGCCCTCGCCCTGGAAGACCCCGTACTTCAGATACGAGTACGCGCTGCTGTGTCCCTTGCTACCGAAGAAGAATGCCGGGTCCGGATTCAGCTGGAATGGCTTACCCGTCAGTCCATAGAAGGTTTCGTACATAGCTTGGGCCTAGAAGCGATGGCTCGCGCCAGCGAAGCCCGCCGTTTCGCGCGCATCGGTCTTGACGCCGAGCAGCGTCGAATCGAAATGCTGCCGGCGCGCGCCGACAACGACGGTGGTCCGCGGACCAAGCTGCCGCGTCATCGTCAAACGATAGAGCACTTGCTCCGATCGCTCGGTCTCGCTTGCGCCGATGCCCTGCGTGCGCCTGACGCTGGCAGTCGCGTTCAATGCCGTCAGCGTCGTGACCCGATGGCTGAGGGTGGCGCTGCCTCCGCGCTGTACATTGTTACGGTCCGCCGCTCCGGTAATGGCGAAAATCGTGTCACGCAATTCCTCGGTGCGCTGCGTGAACAACGAAAACGCAAGCGAGTTGCGCACACCGATCAGGGTAACCGTCGCGGTACCGGAGCTGACTAGACTGACGTTCTGCGTGAATAAGGTTGTCGACGTGGTGAGACTGGGCGGCAAGCCCTGCTGGGCGATCAGTTGCTGAACGACGCGATTGCGTTCGGCAGGATCCGGGTAGCGGGTCGTGTAGATCGCATCGAGCAGGGCGGCGACGTTGTCGGTCGGCGCGAGTCCGAACAGGGTTTGCGGAAAAGTTGAAGCGTCGCGAGACGCGCTGATGGCCCACGCAACGCGAGGGTTGCGATGATTGAATCCAGCGGAGTAGCCGGTGCCGAAGAAACGTTGCTCCCAGGTTGCATCGAAGTCGGTCCTTTCGCCCGGCCGCCACCGCACCGCCACACCCCAAATGGCCCCGGAGTCGTCGGTGGTCGAAAAATCGTTGGTCTCGTAGCCGCCGACAAGACCGATCCGCACTTGCGCTCCCAGCAGGTAATCGGCGGTCAATCGGGCCGTGTCCTGAGTAACCCGGTCGGGAATTGCGGATTCGAATCGGGTTTCATTGCGCGCGAGTCGCAAACGCCACCCTAACGGAGTCGCCGAACGCTCCAGGCGCGCCGAATGAACGCCCAGATATGCCCCGTCGCGATCGATGGCCGACCCGGCGCCACGTTGCTCGGCCCAACTGTTGTCGCTACGCAAGGCGTAGCTCAGCGTGCCTGTACCTCCCTCGATGTAAGGCGATATACGGTATTGCGTCGTCGTCCCGGTATTCAGACTGGACCCGCCGTCCGGCTGCGGTCCGAAAGGATCGACGCGCGTCTGGCTCGCGCTCGCTGCCGCTTCCAAAAAAAACAAGCGCTCGATGACTTCGAGGTTTGCGAGGACGCTGCCGCGCGGGAGCAGTGTGTCATCGCTGGTTCCCTCTGCATAACTCACGTAGGCGGCTTCGACCGCGCCGCTGATCCGCAGACGTCTGCCCGTCGCTCTCAACGAAAGACTCGGCGCCACTTCCGTTATCACATCGTCGCGCCGGGAAGTGCGCGACCCGAAGTTCGCGTTATCGGTCCAGGTTGCCTCTACTCTCAACGCCGGTTCCAGCCGCCACTCCGCGGCTTCGGCGTCATTCCGGGTTAGCAACGCCGCAGCGGCTACTGCAACGCCGAACAGAGCTGAACTGCGCCGAAGCGACACGCTGCCTCGCGCGTATCCCCTGCGCAGTGGCGAAGCGTCCCTGTTACGCGGCATTGCCGTAGTAACCGTAGTACGAACCTACTTCAGAGCGGGCGACCTTGTTGAGCAAGGTCATGACGACCGGACAGCTTTCAATGGTTGACAGCGCCTGCGAGACCGACGCCTGCGGAGTCTTTCCGGCTTCGACAACAAGGATGACCTGGCCCATGTGCGTCGCCAACACCCGCGACTCAGTGGATGGCAGCAGAGGCGGAGCGTCGAAGATCAATATCCGGTCGGGGTAGCGCGACGCCAGCTCGTCGATGAGTCGGTTCATGCTTTCACTCGCCAGCAACTCGGTCGCACGGTCGTGGGGCGTGCCGGCTGGCAGAATCGACAGACGCTCGATATTGGTTCGCAGCAGTACATCGGCGAGTTCCAGCGAATCGCCGGTCAGCACGTCCATCAGACCCTTGGCCGGGGCGAGGGCAAGCCGCTCCAGCACTGACGGGCGTGCGACGTCGGCGTCGACCAGCAATACGGTGTTGTCGAGTTCCATCGCGATCGAAAGCGCCAGGTTGACCGACGAGAACGTCTTGCCTTCCCCCGGCAGTGAACTCGTGACCATGATGAGGTTGCCCCGCGCCACGGTATTCGCCGATCGACCGAATGCGTTCGTCAGCAGAGGCCGCTTGATCACACGAAACTCATCGGCCATCTGCGAGCGCGGAGCATCAGGACTTACCATGCCCATCGCGGCAAGCTGCGCGAAATTGATGTCGACTCGCCGCGACTGTCGAATCGGCAACGGCGCCGCATGCGGGTCGTTCAACGCGGGCGGTGCGGAGACCGATGCAACCGCCGCGGTCCCCGGCGAGCGCAGGTCTGCGAGCGTGGACGTTGCAGTTACCGCTGCCGGCCGCAGTCGATCATGGCCGTTGACGGAACGCCCAGCGGCGTCATCAGAACCGCGGCGCGCATCCGGCACCTCGATGCCGGCACGGCGCAGTTCTTCGAGCCGCTTGGCAGCTTTTTCGATGATGCTCACAAGACAACCTCAAGCACGCGAAGCACCCCACGCCATCCACATGATCCACGTGCCGAAGATGGCCGCCATGCTTGCGAGCGAAGCGCCGAACGCAAGATTGGTCACGCGGCGCTTGCGCAGCAATCGATCGCTCAGCCGTAACGAAACGCTGCCCAGCACCGGTCGCTGCGCCAGTTGACGTAGCGATTTCACGCTTTCGACCCTGGGGAAAACCTGCGCCACGCCGAAGCAGACGAGAACTCCCGCAGCCAGTGCCCCCAACAGAACCAGCGGCGCAAGCGATGCGCGGTTCGGAAACACGGGGTGAGGCGACACACGCGGTGGATCAATCACACGGAATTCCGCGAGTTGAGCCGTGGCGTCGACGTCCTCCGATATTGCGGCCGACTCGCGCCGGCCTACCAGGGACTCGTAGTTTTTGCGCAGGATCTCGTAGTCGCGGTTGAGTTGCGCCAGTTCCGCCTCAACCTGCGGCACCCGGTTCGCTGACGATCGCAGTTGCTCCAAGCGCGCCTGTGCTGCGCCGACACGAACCCTGAGCGCCGCAACATTCGCCTCAGCGTCGGCGAGCGCGATCTTGATGCGCTGGAACACCGGATTCGTGGCGGCCGACAAGCCTTTGCTTTGCGGCGCGAGTTTGCGACGCGCGTCGAGCTCTTCGCGCTTCTGCTGTTCCAGCAGCGCGATCTGACGGCGAAGCGCCAGAACGTCGGGATGCTGATCCGTGAAACGCCGCATCAGCTCATCAAGCTGCTTGCGCGCCGCGTCCATGCGGCTGTCCAGCTCGGGTATCTGCGCGGACGATATCGTCGACTGCGGGTCGGCCAGCAATACCGGATCCTCGCCCGCCAGCTCGCGTCTGAGTGCATCGCGCGACTCTTCAGCAACGCGCAGCTCGACCCGGGCCGCTCCGGCTTCTTCCGTCAACGCCGCCACGCGGCCGAAGAAATCCTGGCCGGCATTCGTCCCCGATGTGTACGCCATGTTGCGCAGCTTGAATTCCTTGACACGGGTCTCGGCTTCTTCCAGCTTGGCTTCATACACCTTGATCTGTTCGTCGATGAACTTGCGCGCCGACTCCGAATCGCGCCGCTTTCCGCCAAGTCCCGATTCGACGAACATCGATACCAGCGTCTGCACGACCCGTTGCGCCCGCTGCTTCTCAGTGTCGCGGAACATGACGTTGTACAGATTCTCGCGTCCGCCGCCGGTCAATTTGATGTCGTTCGTCAACCGTTCGACAAGCGCATCGCGCTCGCGCTCGTTCCTTGTCAGTATGGTCAGATCGGCATTGCGGATCAGCGTCTCAATATTGGGCCGGGTGATCAGAGTGCGTGCCAGCATTGAAATCTGTTGATTGACATCGGGCTGCACCGCCAGCCCCGCCATCAGCGGCTTTAGAACGGATTGCGTATCGACGTACACGCGGGCAGTCGCCTCGTACCGTTCGGGCATTCGAATGACCGCAACCGCACCGCCGACAGCGACTACCCATGCGACCGCGACGCCGATCCAGCGCCGCTGCCACATGCCGCGCAGTATTGCGATCACTTGTTCGAGTATCTGGTCCATGTCTTTGTCGTTTGTGCGGACGGCGCGCGCGCCGGCATGCGATGCGCGGCTTAGAACCAACTTTGCGGAATGATGATCACGTCGCCGGGCTTGACGTCGACGTTGGCGGAGATGTCTCCGCGCTTGATCAGGTCGCGCAGCCGTACACCGTACGGTTTGCCCTTTTCCGTTCCACGCACAAGAACCGCGGAATTGCCGTCGGCGAAGTCGGTGAGACCACCAACCTGGATCATCACGTCAAGAATCGTCATGTTCTGCCGGTACGGGATTGCCTGCGGTCGCGTCGCCTCGCCGACGATACGGATTTGCTCGCTGAACGGACCCTGAAAGGTGCTGACCAGCACGGTAACTATCGGGTCGCGTATGTATTTGGACAGTGCCTTTTCGATGTCGCGTGCAAGGTCCGAAGGATTGCGCCCGATGGCGGGAAGGTCTTCGACCAGCGGAGTAGAGATTCGTCCGTCCGGACGCACCGCCACGACGGCCGACAGTTCTGGATTGCGCCAGACGATGATGCTTACCGAGTCGAGCGGTCCAATCAGATAGCGGTACTGCGGCGTGGCCGCACTTTGCGGTGCCGGCGGATGCGTCGTACAAGCACCGCAAACAACCGCTGCGAGCGAAAAGAAAAACGGGCGCAGCCGTTCAAAGTGAATGCGAGTCCACATTGACACCCTCCTTTATTGCCGGAATTTCCAGCGTGTTCCGCGATTTACCGGGTACGCGCCAACGAAGTTATTGTGGTTCGCGCTGGCATCACATGTTTGCGTGAGTCTATCTCAGCATTGTGACATTCGCCACGTGAAAAGAGCACAGCCGCTACCGCGTTTCGTATGTTGCTTTTGCGGCTTGATGATTATCGAGGATCGCGCTAGCCGAGGTCTCGCGTTTCATGCTTTGCGCAGCGAGACGCGATCGTGTATCTTCGCCGCCCTCCTGACGCGGGGTGGAGCAGTCTGGCAGCTCGTCGGGCTCATAACCCGAAGGTCGAAGGTTCAAATCCTTCCCCCGCAACCATTCCCTGATCGCCAGCGAGCCGCCGCGCGCGGCTAATTCTTTCTCGAAACTTGCCGCTGGTTTGCGTGGGGGACGTTGCACGTCTTGCCGCAAAAGTTTCCGCCACATAACGCCTGTTCGTAAAGAGACGAGTCAGCCGCTTGAGTTTGAGCGCGGCACGCCGCGTGCTCCAGCGAAAGCGCGGCGTCGCGCCGCGCGCGGGTCGGCTTCGTTTCGGAGAGGGCTCCGCTTTGTAAGCCGCATCGCATGACTGCAGGCGATGCGCTCGACAGTCGCGTCGTTTGTCGTCGTACTGGAGCCAACCATGCCAACAGCAAGAACGCCGTCGCTCGCCTCCCGGCCTGTCGCGTCCATCGGCGCTGGACTAGTCGCCGCCCTGGTTCTCGCCGGCTGCGCCGCTCCGGGCATGCGAATGGACGCCTCCGCGCCGGGCAATTCGAATCCGGGCGGCGCGGCGTCCGGTGACATAGCGCGCCGCGCCGACATCTTCGCGATCAGTCCGAAACTCGTGGCCGAAATGGCCGCCCAGCGCGAGGCTGAGCGCAAGAAAACAAGCGCCGCCGGGCTGGTTCCGCCGAAGACCGGGCAAGCGCCTCAACCCTATAACTATGTCGTCGGTCCGCAGGACATTCTGCGCATCACCGTGTGGAACCACCCCGAACTGACCAATCCGAGCGGCACCGCCAACGAACTGTCTGGGCGAGTGGTCAACAGCGACGGCACCTTCTACTTTCCATACGTGGGTCGCGTGCAGGCCGCCGGGCGGACAGTAGGCGACATCCGTGAAACTCTCACACGCGGATTGGGCGGCATTCTGAAAAATCCGCAGATCGATGTCTCCGTCCTGCAGTACCGCAGCCAGCGCGTGTTTGTAGCCGGCGAGGTCCGCACCCCGGGTGCGATACCGATTACGGATGTGCCGGTCAACATCGTCGACGCCATTGCCGCCGCGGGCGGGCTTGGCCCGGAGGCCGATCTTTCGAAGGTCACCGTTACGCGCGGCGATCGAAGTTTTGAGCTCGATCTCTATTCGCTGTACTACGAGGGCGATGCAAGTCGCAATACGCGGCTGCAGTCCGGCGACATCATCAACGTGCCGGAACGACGCTTCAACAAAGTATTCGTTTTGGGCGAGGCGTTCCGTCCCGGCTCGATCGTGATGCCACGCGGTCGCATGTCGCTGGCTGAAGCGCTCGGCGATTCCGGCGGTGTCAATCCGCTGACCGCGAATTCCGGGCAGATCTATGTGATCAGGTCCGGCGAGAACAATCGCCCACAGATCTTTCACCTGAATGCGGAAACGGCGGACGCGCTGGTCGTGGCCGATCGCTTCGAGCTGCGCGCGCGCGACGTTGTCTACATCGACGCCGCGAAGATCGCCCGCTTCGCCCGCGTCGTCAACAACATCCTGCCGACACTCGACTTCCTGCGCGAATCGCTCAACGACTTCACACCGGGACTGCCGCGATGAATCTGCGACGTGACGAACCCCCTCCCCAGCTGCTGCGATACGCCGCGATCGATGGCCCGGAGGACGGCGCCGGCCTGCGCGGCATGTTCAACACGCTGCTGCAAAACGCGCAACTGCTTGCGATCGTGTTCGGCGGCGCTCTGGCGATTGCGATCATCTACCTGCTGTTCGCGCCGAGCGTATATCGCACCGACGCTTTGATTCAGCTGGAGGACCGCAAGCAGCCACCGTCGCTGGTCGGCGGACCATTGCAGGCGAGCGCGCTGCAGCTGCCGGCCGCGCCCTTGCAGGGCGAGATCGAGATCCTGCGCTCCCGCGAACTGCTGTTGAAGTCCGTCCTGGCGGCGGGCGCGGATATCGACATCGCGGTCGCCAATCGCATGGCACTCTTTGGACCCCCTTACGCCAAGTGGCACGCCGCGAACCGAGCTGGCGTGGCGGATGCGCCGATAGGACTGCGCGGGTTTGCCTGGGGGGGAGAGTCTCTTCGGCTTGCCGAGTTCGAGCTTCCGCCGGGGCGACTGGATCGAAGCTTCACTTTGCGCGGACTCGGCTCGCAATGGGTGCTGCTGGACGACAACGATGTTGTCGTCGCCAAAGGCAACGTTGGGCAGCGAGTCGAATTCGAGCTCGACCGTCAGCTCGCCAGCCTTCATGTCGCCGAATTGCGCGGACGCCACGGCGTCGAGTTCTCGGTCGAGAAGCACAGTCCCTCGATCGTGTACGAGAACCTGCTGAAGAAGATGCAGGTCTCCGAGTCGACCCGCCAGTCGGGCGTGATCCGCATCGTCTATGAAACGAGCGATCGCGAACGCGCGCTTCGCCTTCTCGACGAACTGACGCGCAACTACGTCCAGAACACGATCCAGCGTCGCACGGCGGAAGCCGAACAATCGCTGCGTTTTCTCGAGGAACAGCTGCCGGAACTGAAGCGAAAACTCGATTCGTCCGAGCACGCGCTGGCGACGTTTCGCGCGCGTACCAATACGCTGAACGTGGATCAGGAAACGCAGAGCGCGCTGCTGCGGTCCGCGCAGCTGGCGCGCGATCGCGTTGAGCTTCAGCTGAAGGGGCAGTTCCTGTCGCAGCGCTTTCTGCCGAATCACCCCGAGTTGCAGGCCATTGCGCGTCAGCACGGCTTCATTGACACGGAGATCAATCGCTTGAACAAGTCGGCGGCCGCGCTGCCTGCGAATCAGCGCGACTATGTAAGGCTGCAGCGCGATGTGCAGACCAACTCGACCCTGTACACCGCGCTTTTGACAAGCGCGCAGGAGTTGCAACTCGCACGCGCCGGCATGACGGCCAATGCGCGCATCGTCGATCCCCCCGGAGCGACCGAGCAGCCGGTCAAACCGCAGCCCGCGGTTGTGCTGTCGCTGGCGGCCGGGCTCGGCCTGCTGGGCGGCATCGCACTCGCTTTCGTGCGGCGCCAGTTGCGGCCCACCGTGCAGGACGCGGAAGACATCGAGCTGCACACGGGACTCTTGACGCTCGCGTACATCCCCGAGAGCAATCAGCAGCGAAAGATGATGCGGTGGTCGCTATTGCCGACCGCAACCCGTCCACGCTTGCTTGCGGCGCATGCGCCATCGGAGCCGGCGATCGAGAGCTTGCGCAGTTTCCGCAGCAGCCTGACGCTGCCGAGCAACAGCGATATCGAGAAAACCGTGCTGATCGCGGCGCCGACGGCCGGGCTCGGCAAGACCTTCATCGCCGCCAACCTGGCCGCGTTGATGGGCGCCGCCAACAAGCGCGTGCTGCTGATCGACGCCGACCTGCGCCGGCCGAGGCTGCACCGCTACTTCCGTGCGCCGTCGGCGCCCGGGCTCGCGGAGATTCTGACCGGCGATGCGAATTTCAACGAGGTAGCGCACCGCGAAGTTCTGCCGAACCTCGATCTGCTCCTCGCGGGCCGCGCGCGGCGCAATCCGGCCGACCTGTTGATGTCGCCGGGACTGCGTCGCCTGCTCGACGGGCTCGAGCAACGTTACGACTGCATCATCATCGATTCGGCGCCGGTACTGCCGGTGGCTGATGCGCTGACGTTCGCGCAGTTCGGCCTGCAAACCTTCCTGGTCGCGCGTTCCGAACATACGACGGTGCGCGAGGTACGGGAAGCCGCGCGCCGTATCGACGCTGTTGGTGGGCGCGTGCAAGGCGTGCTGTTCAACGGCGTCAAGCGAGCGCGCTTTGGCGGACTGAGCTACTACGCGTATCCCGAAGGCGCCTGAGGAGGACGTTGTTGTGCGTCTGCGTGCTGCAATCCAACGGCTCAACCGTTCGGCGCACAAAGTCAAACGATGCAGGCCGATTCCGCGCGCATGAACGCGGCAGTGTCGGGTTTCGTTGCGCGGTCGCACGCGCGCACCGCCGCGCTGCGCAATTTCGGCTGGCTGATGACGGACAAGGCGCTCGCCGTCGTTTTCGGGCTCGCCGTCTTCGGTCTCATCGCGCGCTATTACGGGCCGGCAGGTTCCGGCCACTACGCCTATGCGCTGGCGCTGTTGCAAAGCGCGCTCGGGTTAAGCCTGGTATGCAGCGCGTCCGCGCTCCTGCCCCGGCTCTGCCGCTTGCGGAGCGGCGTCGGCGCGACGCTGGCCAACGTATTCGTGGTTCGTCTTGCCGGAAGCCTTTGTGCCGCCGTTGTCACTGCAATCTTCGCGGTTGCGACGATCAGCGATCCGCAACGCCTGCTGATCGCACTCATCATGCTGTTTGCCGTTCCGCTGATCGAACCGTTCTACACCGCGGTCGTTTTCTGGCAGTCGCGCAACGACAATCGGCCGCCAACGGTCAGCCGGGCGTCCGGGCTCATCGCACGCGCCGGCGTCGTCCTGGTCGCGATTTCGTTGAACGCGCCGCTGTGGGTACTGGCCTTCGCCTGGGTTCTCGAGGCGCTCACCTCGGCTTCCTTGCAGGTCGCGAGTCTGAAACCGGTGGGCAAATTGCGAGACCTGGCCAAGCGCGTTTCCGTACAGCGCGCCCGCGCCTATCTGCGTTTCGGCGTGCGTTTTTTGCTCGGTTTGTGGCTCGCGAATCTGTTCATTCGGCTTGACCGGCTGGTTCTGGGCGGACTGTTGCCTGCGCAGGAATTTGGCATCTATGCGAGCGCAATGCAGTTGGTCGACGTGTGGCTACAGGTCGCCTACCTCACCGGCTTCGCAGTCGGACCTGCTTTCCTTTACGAATCGCTCGCGAAAGCGCGCCCGCCGTGGACGCACTGGCGCGTCGGAATGACATTGGCGGGCATCGGCGTCGCAGGCCTCGTCGTTGCGGCCTTGTTCGGCGAAGCAGCACTGCACCTGATTTTCGGCGAGGCATTCGTGGGCGGTTATCCGTTTCTCGTCGCGGGCACCGCGTTCGGCGTGCTGCTATTCGTCGATCAGATCGTGCAGATGAAGGTCACGGCGAGCAATCGGCCTCTGGCGCTCGCCATCAAATGGGGATCCGCGTGCCTCGCCGCGCTTGCGGTGCAGATATCGATGTACGGCTCCTGGGGCGCGTACGCGGGTCCGGCGGGACTGGCGGTCGGTGTTGTCATCGGCTGGATCGCGGTGTGGGCTACGTTCAGGGCGAGTCCGCAAACCACGGCGACCAATGGAGCCCGGCCGTGAAGGTCTCGATTCTGATCGACAACTACAACTACGCACGCTTCGTCGGACGTGCGATCGATAGCGCGCTGACGCAAAGTTTTCGCGACTGCGAGGTCATCGTCGTCGACGACGGTTCGACCGATGATTCGTGGCGCGTGATCGAAAGCTACGGGTCGCAGATTCTCACCCTGCGTCAGCCCAATGGCGGCCAGGGCGCTGCGTACAACGCACTTTGGAAAGCCGCCCGCGGCGAGTTCGTGCTCTTTCTCGACGCCGACGACTGTCTCGATCACGACGCGATTGCGGCCTGCGTGGCCGCGGCCGGCAGCGACATCGCGAGCGTGCAGTTCCGCCTGCGCTTGATCGATGAGGACGGCAAGCCGCTCGCCGGCGCGGTTCCGTACCTGATGCACGACGGCGACGTCCGACCGGTCGTGCGCCGCTTCGGCCACTACGCTGGTCCGCCGGGTAGCGGCAATTTCTATCGTGCATGCAGCATCGCCGCAGCGTTTCCCCTCGAAGCCGCGCGCTGGCGGCGCGCCGCCGATACGGTGCCGTTTATTACCGCGGCGTTTGCCGGCCGCATCCACGCGGTGCGGCGGGAAATGGGCTCGTATCGGCTGCACTCGCGCCGCGGCAATGGCCGGGTGCCCGGCATATTCGGCAACATCGATGGCTCGTTTCGCGACGCGTTGCTGGCCGGTGACAATCGCCGCAACGCTGCGCTTGAAGTGCTCAGACGCAACACCGGCGTTGCGCTCGAAGGCCCCTTCCTGCCGCTGCCATGGAGTTTGCGCATGCGCGCGTTGTCATCGCGCATGGACCGCGCGCGCCACCCTTATCGCGGCGATAGCGCACGGCAAATTCTGCGGTTGCAACGCGCAGCGCTGCGTCACTGGCCGGGTTATCGCCGCCTGGAAAAGCTCGCCATGACGGCATGGGTTGTCGTCGCACTCTGCGCACCGCGCGCGCTGCTGCAACGCCTTGCCGCGATCAGCACGTCCAGCGGGCCGAGGAGCTTTGTCAAACGCCTGCTCGGCGCAGTGCACTGATGCGATACCGCCGCGTCGTCGACCGTCGCGCCATCGATTTGTGGTGGCTGAAGCCCGCGTGGCTGGTGGTGTTGATTGTCGTGCCGGTGTATCTGAGCTTTATCGTGTTCGACTTCGAAAATGTCGTGCCCCGCCGCTACATTCCCGGCCCGAACTACTGGTGGGGTTTGCTGCTGCTCGCCACGCTCGCGCTCGGCGCCACACTGGGTTCATACGGCGCGGCAAAGAAGGCCCGCATCACGGCGCGACGCGAAGTGTCGGGGATCGCCGCGGCAGCGCAGATCCGTATTCCGGCCGCGCTCACGGGCGCTCTTCTGGTGCTCACCCTGCTCGCCTACGCGGTCTGGTTCGGCCCCCTGTTGACTGCACCGGACGCAATCCTTCAGGTCTTTCGCGGTGAGCGCGACAACGTGCGCGACCTTGTCGAGACGATGCCGGGAATAACGACCTTCACGCAGTGCGGCGCGGCGTACGCGGTCCTCTACGCGATCAAGCGATATGCCGGCAGCGAATCTCCGCAGATGTGGGAGCGGCTCGGCCTCGCGCTCGTATTCGCACTTGCGCTGGCGCGAGCTTTCCTGTGGTCCGAGCGGCTTGCATTGCTCGAGGTGATGGTTGCCTACGGCATCGCTACGGCGGCGTTCTATCGATTCCGCTCGCGCGGCATGGAGCGTCTGGCGGTAGCGCTGCCGCTCGTAGCGCCGACGCTGCTCTATCTGGCGTTCACCGGCACCGAATACTTTCGCTCCTGGCGCTTCTACCAGGACTACTACGACTCGATCTGGCAGTTTTCCTACGAGCGCCTGGTCACCTACTACGCAGTGGCCTCCAACAGCGGTATCGGTCTGCTGGAAGAACTGCGCGACTGGCCGCAGTACACGGGCCGGTTTGTTTTCGAATGGGCGTACGTGTTTCCGTACATCGGGCCGGCGCTGATCGACGCCTTCGGCGACGCGCACCTCGGCTACAGCCGTTTCCTGCTTGAATACGGACGGCAGGAGTTCAACAACCCGTCTGGCATTTTCGTCATCGTTTACGACATCGGATACTTCGGATCCGCGTTGTACTTTCTTGCCGCGGGTCTACTGATCGGACTTGGCTGGAAATCGTTTTATCTGCGACGGCCTGGCGGCCTGCTTTTCTTCCCGTTCTGTTTCCTCTTCGTTATCGAACTGCTTCGATTCAACTATTTCGCCGCGTCGCGTTTTGTGCCCATCGCGGTCAGCCTGCTGCTTGCGTACGGCGCCATCAAAGGATGGCGCGGCAGCCGGCCGCGGCCCGCGCCGCGCTGGTCGCCGCCGTTGCAACGGCGGGAGATCTGATCATGGAAGCGCTGTCCGACCGTGCATCGGCGCCCCCCAACTTCAGTGCTGCTCGCACGCTGCTGCGGCGATTGCAATCAGAGTTTTCAGGCCGGCCATGGCGCCATGCGCCGCTCGCCCTCGCGCGGCTGGCGTTGCGCCCTCTGCCGGATCGCCTCTATCTGGCGCTGGGACATCTTTGCTATTTCGGCACCTGGCCCAACTACCGCCGGCCACGTACGTTCAACGAACACATTCAAGCCTACATGCTGCGCTGTCGCGATCCGCTGCTGCACATCGCTGCCGACAAGATCGCGACGCGCGACTATGTGGCGCAGCAAACCAGCGCGTCCTATCTGGTGCCGATGCTAGGCGTCTGGAGCGACGCCGATGCGGTTCCACTGGCGGCGCTGCCGCGGCCTTACGTGCTGAAACCCACCGCCGCCAGCGGTCTGGTGTTGATGCTGCCCGCCGGCGACAAACGCGAACCGGAGCAAATTCGCCAGGTACTGCGACGCTGGCTGCGGCGCGATTACAGCTTGCTGCACCGCGAATGGTGCTACTACGGCCTGAAGCGGCGCATCGTTGCCGAAATGATGTTGACCGACGAAGACGGCGCGGTTCCGCCGGACTACAAAGCGTATGTGATCGGCGGCGCCGTGCGCTTCATTCAAGTCGATCGCGGCCGCTTTTCGAATCACACGCGCAATATTTATGACGCGGATTGGCGGACGCTGCCCGCCCGCTGGACCCTGCGCAAACATGCGCCCGATCCGCGCCCGGCTTGTCTGGAAGAACTGGTCGTCGTTGCAGAGACGCTGGCGCGGCCGTTCGAATTTCTGCGCGTCGATTTCTACGTCGTCGGCGGCAAGCTTTATATCGGCGAACTGACCAACTACCCGGGCGCGGGATTCGAGAAGTTCATTCCGCGTTCGTACGCAAACGTGATTGGGGCGTTCTGGAAGACCTGCGACGGCCGTTAGATGGAGGGGGCAGAGCCCATTCTTCGACTGGGCGGGTGGCACTTCGCAACTAGATCGTCCGCCGAAAATGGGGTCTGACCCCTTTAGTAGGTAAACAGCCGTTCGCGCGGCACAGCGACAAATCCGGGGTTACCCGGCGTCTGCCAACGCAGCCGCGCCTCGGCGCCGCTGCCGTTGTTGAAGTATTCGACCACGATCGAACTCCATTGACCGCCAACGAGATTCACCGTGGCACTGGTGTCGGTGGTCGCCGGATGTTGCGTCCAGTTGTCGATGACGCGCCTGCCGTTGACGCTGACGCGAATGCCGTCGTTCGAGATCGTCTGGAGACGGTATGAGCCGGTCGCGGGCGCCTCGATCAATCCGGTCCAGCGCACCGAAAATCCGCTCGCGTTCACTCCCGGGCCCGGCGCACCCGCCCAAGCGAAGTCGACCGGTTCAACGCGGGCGAGCACGATATTCCCGGCCAAGGTCGTGTTGTTGTAGTAGCGACCGCGCAAACCCGTGCCGGATGCCGCATTCGACGGCGCTGCTTCCTCCTCCCGTCCGACCTCGCGCAGAAACGCGGCGAGCGACGCGGCGTCCTCGTCGCTAACCGTCGTGCCGCGATGCGCACGCACCGCACTTTCAAGCGTCGGCGCGGAGCCGTCGTGCAGGTATGGAGCGGTGGCCCAAACGTCACGCAGCGTCGGGATATCGATACCGCTCAATGCGCCATTCAAACGCGCTCCGCTGGATTGCTTGATCGTGCCAATGTCGATCGGAGTGTTGTTGCCGCTGCCGGTGAACGCGCGCCCGGCGTGGCATGCCCCGCAATTGAGCGCCGTGAACAGATCTCTGCCCTTCGCACCCGCCGCCGTTAGCTCGCCATTCGCGGTCCGCCAGGGCGAATCGTCGAAAGCGCCGAGCGAGGCGACGTACGCTGCCAGCGCATCCAGATCGGCGCTGACTGCGGACTTGCGATCGCCCAGAGGCTGATTGCGCGTACCCGCATTGAAGTCCGCATCGCTCATCAGGCCGGTGCCACCGGACAGCGTCCGAATCTGACTTTCGAAATCCTGCAACTCGTCGAAGTTGCTGCTCCAATGCAGGAAGCCCTGGCCAGCGGCTCCGCGACCCCGCAGGCTCATCGTGTTGCGCAAACCTTCGCCAAGATTCGTCATATCCCACACGCGCCCATCGTGCCCGCCATCGTTGTGACATGACGCGCAGGAGAGATAGGAGTCGCGCGCGAGCCGCGGATCGCGCGCGTCAAAGAACATCTGTTTGCCGCGCAACACCTGCGGCGCGAGTTTCTCGGCGCCGACCGCGGGCAGCGTCGCGATCGCCGGCACCGTAGGTTGTCCCGATATCAGCAGGGGGCCGAGATCGAACACCCCGAGCGTGCGATCCATGAAGTTGTCGACGTACAGCGTCGTCCCGTCCGCAGACAACGCGAGCCCCTGCGGCGCGCGGCCCACATCGAACCGGAACAACTCGAATCGGCCGTGCGCATCGACCACGGCAACCTCGCGGCTTGTTTCAAGCGCGACCAAGAGGTACACGCCGCTCGGATCGAAAACCGCGGCGCTGGCAACGCTGGCGTCGTCGTGGTCGACCCGGCTCGCAATGTCTTCGATGCCGCTCGCCAGAACGACGCGGGAGCTGATCGCGCGCACCGTGTTCTGGAAGTCGAGTCCTTTGCCGTCACGCAGCGAGCCGCGTTTGACGTTGTCCTGTTTCGACGGAATCCACATCTGCGATGCGTCCGGTGACACCGCGGCCGCACCGAGATAGTTGGGCACCCCGCGTCCCTGGTTTTCCTCGTCGGGTAGTTCGCTGTGCGCAAGCATGATCACGCGCGTGACACCCATGGTCGTCGCGTTGAGCTCAACAACCTCGCCGCCAACCGGCCCGTCAGTGACGACCGTTGCCGTGTGTTCGCCCGGTAGCGGCGGGGTGATGAAGCGCGAGACATAGAGCTGCGCGCCATCATTGGCGAGCGCGAGATGACGCGGATGCGCACCGACGTTTGCGGCGGCGACGGACTGTGACGTAGCAGCATCGATCTTGATCACCTGCCCAGTCGCCGACAGCGTGACGTAGGCGAAATTGACGCCGGCCGGCGCGAAGACGACGCCGTAGGGTTGCGACGCGCGCGGCAGACCGATCGTGCGCGCAACCGTCAACGTGGCCGCGTTGATCACGCTGATCGACGCGCTGCGCAGGTTCGTGACCCACAATGTGCCGTCCTGCGAACGCGCGATCGAGCGTGGCGCCACGCCAACGGCGATCTCGGCCACCTTGGCGCGCGTGACGGCGTCGAATACCGAAACCGAATCGTTGTCCTGATTGACAACCCAGACGCGCGCATTTGCCCCTGCGCGAGGCTCGAGGACAAGCGTTGATGACGAGGCCGACCGCGCGCCCGTCGCCGGCACCGGCAAACCGATTCGCTGCAGAAAACTCTTCCGGTTGGTCAACCCGCGATCATCGCGCACGCTCACCGTGAGGAGAAACGATCCGGGCCGCGCGTAGACGTGCGTGATGGTGGGCGAGGAAGACCACTCGCTGTCGGCCGAACCATCGCCAAAGCTCCACTTGAATTGCGGATTCACGCCAACCGACGTGGCGGTAAAAGTCGCTGTGGTGCCGGACGCCACAGGCACTTGCGGAGGCACAACGATCGACAACTCGCCATCGACAATGACGGCCCAGACGAAACTGCGCGCCGCCGTGTTGACGCCATCGCTCGCGGAAACGTTGACGTTGTAACTGCCGGGCGTCGTCGCTGTTCCGCTGATTTGACCGGTGGTGGCACTCAGTGATAACCCCGGTGGCAAACCGCTGGCAAAGTACGTGAGCACATCGCCGTTTGGATCGCTTGCAACCAGCTGCAGCGTCACTGCCGTACCCACCGTGGTTGCCTGATTGATGACGTCGTTGAGCGTTGGGGTCACAGCGGGGTTCGGGTCGGAGGCCACATTGATGCGAACCATGCTGGCCACCGACGGCACGCCCGCCGTATCGATGACGAATAGCAAGTACGAGCCCGGCGACGCATCGGCCGCGCGCGTTGGCGCCTGCACCGCCAGTCGCGTGCCGGCGACGGTGAAGTTCAATTCGACAAAAAGCTGCCCCATGTCCCAGCCGTGCGTGGCCGAACCGGTCTTCACCAGCGTGACTCGGGCGATCGACGCAGCGCTGTTGGTTTCCATCTCAAACGTCCTGCCGATATCGAGTGTGGCCGGCGCCGCGGTGATAGCGGGGCGCGCTGCCAGCACACCGCCGGCGGCGAAGAGATAGGGCGGGTAATAGATTTCCGCATTCAGATTTTTCAGCGGCCCAGGCGCGCCACCGCCGGCCACGAGGACGCTCGCGTCGGGCAGCAACAACGCGCTCGAGTGGTACAGGCGCGCCAATGCGCCGCTCGCGCCTTGCAACCAGTTGCCGCTATCCGGATTCCAGATTTCGGCGACTGTGCTCGCATCGATCAACTCGTTGAATACGCGGCTGCCACCGGTGACGACAACATGCCCATTGGGCAACACGGTCGCGCTCGCAATCCGGCGCTGCGACGCCATCGGCTGCGTAGGCGTCACGACCGGGGTGCCGCCACGTGTGATGTCGATGATCACGGCGCCGTTGGAAGCGCCGCCCGCCTGCAGGATGCGGCCAGGGCGAAACATCGCCGCGGTCGCGTCCTTGCCGATATTGGCCGCCGGCAACAGCCCGGCCATCGTGACGCTGCCGGCGCCGCTCGGGTCGATGTAGTACATCTCGCCGTCGCTTTCGAAGCCGAATACGCGGCCGTCAGGCGCGACAAAGTTGCGCGGATACCAGTAGTCCAGCGTGTTGGTTTGTGCGCCGTCAAGCAGACGAAAGTTGCCGTCCGTGGCGCGAATCTCGGGCCGCTCTCTGCCGCCGACGCCGCCCTGGATGTAGGTCTCGCCGTTGAGCAAGGTGGTCGCGGTTGCGTACCAGCGCGGCCGATTCATGTTGTTGCCGCGCGTGAGCGAGTTCGACTGATAGTTGAAAAGCGTGCTGCTGTCGTTACCGGTGTTGCTCGTGCTCGTGCCCGTCCAGTTGTCGCCACCGGCCATCAACACGTCGCCGCTTTGCGGCAGTACCAGTTGCGAACCGCAGAACATGTCGACTTGCGTGCCGTTGGGCAGCGTCATATGGCCGCCGCCCAGACCGGCGTTCGAATCCCACACGTCGTAGATGAAATACGCGGTTTGCTGGCCCGTGCCGTCGGTGCCGTACGTCAGAACACGGCCGTCGGGAATCAACACCGCGTGCGCCGCGATCAGTGGCCAGTTTGCGAGTGGCGACCACATGCCGAGCTGGTGCGCATCGGCGGGAATTGGAACGTTGGGAAACGGCGCGGCCTTTGCGCTCGCGCGCGTGGATTGATTGGATGCCGGCGCGTCGGGACCGGTGCTTACGCCGCAGGCAGTGGCAATCGCAGCAACGACGGTGAATGCCGCCGCGATGGCGAGCGTTGCGTGCGTGCCTGATCCAAACCCGGTAGTTCCGCGCATCACCACTCCAAGCTGCGATGCGCGTACCTGAGGGTACGGGCCGCGCCTTCGCAAGAAACCGTTCTACAGCGGACACCTCGCATACGTGGCATCGGTTTCAGCCGGGTGTCGTCTGACGACTTGGCAAGTGTTGTTCCGGGCGCTCGTACGGCACATCGGTTGCTGCCGGAGGCGCAGTCGAATGAATTGAGGTGGTTGATGAACACGCGTCTTGTGTTGCTGTTCTCCTGTTCGATCCTCGCCGCCGGGGCGATCGCTTCCTGCGGTGGTAGTAGCAGCGAGGATGCAGCGGCTCCGGCACCCGTGCCCACACCCGCTCCAGTGCCGGCGCCAACGCCGACACCCTCGCCTCCACCGCCGGCTCCGCCACCGCCGGCTCCGCCGCCCTCCCCTCCGGCACCACCTCCTCCACCACTCCCGCCTGCGCCTCCTCCGCCGGAGCCTCCTCCGCCTCCGCCGCCGCCTCCTCCGCCGCCGCCTCCTCCGCCTCCGCCTCCGCCGCCGCCGTCAACTTCACCTCCGACACTGACCCGCACTGTGTTCATGGACGGTCTGTCGAATCCGTGGGATCTCGGCTTCACCTCCGACGGCACGATGTTTTTTACCGAGAAATGCCGCGGCCTTTCGGTGCGCCGTGCGGACGGCAAAGTTGCGCGGCTCTTCGGAACGTCGGGTAGCAGCGTTGTCGCAAGCGACTTCTTCTGCCGGGGCCAGAGCGGCATGCTCGGCGTCGCTGTGGATCCGGACTTCGCGAGCAACCGTTACGTTTTTGTTTACATGTCGTCGAACCGCAGCTCACCGGGCACGAATCGCGTGGTGCGACTCGCGGTCAATTCGGACTTCACCTCGGTCAGCAATCGCACCGACATCGTCGGCGACATCGCATACAAGAATGCCGGCAATGCACACGGCAGCGACGGCCTGCACAGCGGCGGTCGCATCCGCTTCGGATCCGACGGATTCCTGTACATCACCACCGGAGACAACCACAACGGCGCCTTGCCGCAGGATCTGACGCGACTCGGCGGCAAGGTACTGCGTGTCGATCGCAATGGTGCTGCCGCGCCCGGGAACAACACGCCCCATGGCGACTCTCGCATCTACACGTTTGGCCATCGCAACGTACAGGGAATCGGCGTACGCGCCGGCAGCAACCAGGTCTACATCGCCGAGCATGGCCCCGGCCACAGCGACGAAGTGACGTTGCTGTCCGCGGGTGGCAACGGCGGTTGGGATCCGCGCAATCGCGCGGGTCTGACATGCAGCGACGGCTACTGCGGCTACGACGGCTCAGCAACGTCGATGCCGATGACCGACACAGCGCGTTTTCCAGATGCGATGCGACCGTTGTGGAACAACGGCGGCGCATCGCAAGGCACCGGACCCGCAAGCTTCCTCAGCGGTTCGCAATGGAAAGCATGGGACGGCCGACTTGCCGTCGGCATCATGGGAGCTCAGCAGTTGAAGATTCTGCAACTAAGCAGCGCGGGTACTGCGCTCCTCGATACTACGACGGTGAATATCGAACCGGCGCGGTACCGCTCGCTGGTGCAGGGGTCCGACGGGAATCTCTATGTCGCGACGGACAGCGGAGAAATATGGCAGATGGAGCCGCGATGAACGATGAGAATCTCAACGCAATTGAGATTTCCCATCGCCCAACCGGGCGCTTACGCACCGACCGACTTCAGTTAGCTTGCGCACAACACTGGCACGGAAACCGCCGGCAGCTTGAACTTGGGTCCGCTACACATGTTGTGCGCCGTCGCCGACCCATCCTTTGTATTGCTTTCGCACAGGACGTTGTAGTTCAACGTCGGCCGGTTCAGGATCGAGATCCCCTGGGTTCCGATGCGCGACAACTTGTTTCCGGTCAGCGAGATCAAGCCGACCGATCCACCAGTGACGGGACGGCCCCCGTATGACCAGGTTCGTTCGTAGCCGTTGCCGACGCGGACGCCGTCGGCGATCGTGCCGTCGATGATGTTGTTCTCGACGACGATGTTCTCGACCGCCAGCGCGTCCCTCAGCCAGCCGATCGCAGCTTCGTCCGCAAACAGGTGTGAATATATTTCCACCCCGCCATGGCGGGTCCGCGTGAACGAGGTGGCCGGCTTACCGGTGATGTAGTCGGGTGCCGTGGTTTGCACATCGCGGATCGTGTTGTTCCGGACGAGGACGTTCCGCACGCCGAAGGTGAGATAGCTCACCTCCCGCGCCAGGTAGACGCCGGCCGCATGCGTGGTCTTGCTGATCGAATTGTTTTCGATCCGCACGCCGTCACCGCCCACTACCGTGATGCCGCGGCCCCAGTATTGACCCGACACGGTGTTATGCGCGATCAGGATGCCGCGGTTCAGGTTGCCCGCTTTGCGACTTTCATACTCCGCGGCCACTTTCGAGGCGGGAGTCGATGCGTCCATTCCAATGTAGGAGACGACGGCAATCATGTCGTCACCGGTCTCGGTCACCGTGTTCTTCAGGACCTTGCCGTTCGACGAACCGGCGGTGACGTGAATTCCGTCCGCCAACGAACGCGACACCTGGTTCTCCGCGACCAGAAAATTGGTCGCGTGGTACACGAAGATGCCTGCCGAAGAAGCGCTGTTGGCGAGCGCGCTTCCTGCCGGGCCACTCCATATGACCCGGTTGCCGCGAACGACGTTGTTCTTGAGCAGACGCCGCGGATTCGAGCCGCCGAATACCGCGATGCGCGACTCCCACGGCGTGGTGCGGCGGTTTTCAGTCACCGCGGTCAACGTGAAGTTGTAAATGCTGACGCCATCAGCTTCTAGCCACATCGCCTGGTTGCTCGCATTCGTCGCGTGCAACGTGGCGCCTTCGCTCCACAGCACTACGTTCGGCGTCTTCACGCGAATGCTCGTGTTGTGCAGATAGCGCCCTTTCGGAAACACCAGCCATTCGCCCGGCGAAAGCGCGTTGATCGCGCGCTGAATCGCAGCGGTGTCGTCGGTGAGATCGTCGGCGGTGGCGCCAAAGTCTTTGACGTTGCGCACGCGCGACGGACGCACCGGCAACGGTGGCAACAGGGTGCACGAACTCGGAGGCGGCGCTACGCCAGCCGGCGCGTTGCCGGCGCCGTCGGATCCGTCGGGCGGCGGCGGTGTGTTTGCCGGCGGCGGTGCATTCGATGGTGGTGGCGCACCGGGCGGCGGCGCCTCCGCCACTATCGTCGGCAGCGCATCGGGAGACGCGCCACCGCCACAGTTTGTCAAACCGACAACTGCAGACACACAAACGGAAACCAGCATAGGGTTGAAGCTACCGCGCATCGGACCTCCCAGGTGCGTGCCGGCGCTTCAAACGACTATTTATTGTCGCGTCCGCCGGACGTTGATATGCAGGCTGGATGTAAATTGTTCATGTAATTACGCCCATGACTGCAAACCTTGCGGATTGTCTTGCATCCCGCCCGGTACAAACAACGCGCGTAAGCGGCAAAAGCGACCGTCCTCTCGGACGACCTAGTTAGAAACTCGCGCCTACCCTAGGAAAAAAATTCACGGTGAATCGAGTTGTGACTGCGCGAATCTCTCGCAAAAGTGCGAGATGAAGCGCAGGCATTGCAGGTGAGGCGGCGCACGGCGTTTGCCAAGAGTTGCACGCGGGAGCGCGGTGTCATCGGCGCCGTTGCGGCCCCGAGTGACATTGGTGTAACTCATGGCTTCGATTGCAACGTTCCCGACGCCGCCGCGACTGAACCGCTTCGGCGAAGCGCTCAATCGTCTTAGCGCTTTGTTTCTTATCCTGCTTCTTGCGCCGGTAATGCTGCTTATCGCGTGGCGCATCCTGCGCGAAGACGACGCGCCGATTCTGTTCACGCACTATCGCGTCGGACGCAATGGCCGGCCGTTTCGCTGCTTCAAGTTCCGCACCATGGTGCGCAACTCCGACCAGGTGCTTGCCGACTTGCTTGCGCTCGATCCCACGTTGCGCTTGGAATGGCAGAACAAGCAGAAGCTTTTACGCGATCCGCGCGTCACCCGCATCGGCCACGTTTTACGCCGGACCAGCCTGGACGAGCTGCCGCAACTCTTCAATGTCTGGCGTGGCGAAATGAACTTTGTGGGTCCGCGGCCCATCATTGCGCAGGAGCTCGAGCGTTACGGCCCATGGAAGCGTCACTATCTGTCGGTGCGCCCAGGCATCACCGGCTTGTGGCAGGTTAGTGGCCGGAATGACACCAGCTATGACCAGCGGGTGGAACTCGATCGGCACTACGTTGAAAAGCGTTCGGCGCTGCTCGACGCGGTCATCCTGATCAAGACGATCAAAGTCGTCGCCCTACGAGAAGGCGCACGTTGAGAATCGAACCGTGAACTCGTCGCTTTTTCCTTGGCTGGGGGTGCACGAGGGGGCCGCCGAGCCCCCTCGTTCCGAACCGCTCTTCGCGCGTGTGACCGGTTCGTTGTCGTCGCGGGTCGATGCTGATCAAAGCCGAGATTCCGTGCAAGGCACCGCGCAGCGAGTCGTCTTTAACGGCCGGTTTCTTGCCCAGATGCAAACGGGCGTGCAGCGTTACGCGCGCGAAACCCTGCTCGCTTTCGACGCGCTGCTTGCCGATCGTGCGGAGCTGCGCGAGTCGCTCCGCTGTGAGCTGGCGCTGCCGCCGGGAACCAGCGCGCCGCCGCTGCGTCACATCGAGCCGCATAAATTGCCGGTTCTGCGCGGACATGCATGGGAGCAACTGACCCTGCCGCTTTTTGCGCGCGGCGCGTTTCTCGTGAATTTCAGCTACTCGGGACCCATCGCCAAGCGCCGGCAGATGATCACGATGCACGACGCCACGGTCGCCGTCGCGCCGTCGACATTCTCGAAGACGTATCGGGTCGCGCATAGCTTGCTGCTGGGTTTGCTGAAGAACCGCGCTCAGGTGCTGATGACGGTGTCGAAGTTTTCGCGCGATGAAATCGCGCGGCACTTCGGCATCACGCGCGAGATCGTGGTCGGCCACGGCGGCGGCGAACACGCTGTCGTGTGCGGCGACGGCGCCGGCACGGTGCGGCGTCTGGGGCTCGAACCGGGCAAGTACGTTCTTGCCGTCGGCAGCGTGAAGCCCAACAAGAATTTCGCGCTGCTCGGACAGGCGCTGCGGCTGCTCGAGGGTTTTCCGTGGCAGATTGCCGTTGCCGGCAGCCGTGACGCGAGCGTGTTCCAGTCGGCCGAACCACCGCCCGGCAATGTGCGCATGCTGGGATACGTGCACGACATGGAGCTCGCGTTCCTGTACCGCCACGCCGCGTGGTTCGTTCTTCCGTCGTTGTACGAAGGCTTCGGCCTGCCGGCACTGGAAGCGATGGCCAACGGCTGCCCGGTGCTGGCAGCGCGCGCCGCGTCGATTCCCGAGGTATGCGGCGAGGCCGCCGTTTATTTTGATCCGCACGACGCAGCTTCGCTCGCGCACGCGCTGCGCCGCGTAGTGGACGAGCCCGCGCTGCGCCGCCGGGTGCTGGAACATGCGCAGCGTCGCCTCGCGCTTTACTCATGGCGAGCCAATGCCGAAATCGTCGCCGACCAGTTGTTGCGTGTAACGGCGAGCGCCCAACCCGTCTTTGCCTGAAAGAAGAATTCGCGTCAGTTTTCGCGCTGTATCGATTCGTTCGACTAGAGAGGAGGAGTGCGACTCGTGCGTCATATCGTGCACGTCACCGAATGCCTGGCCGGTGGAACGCTTGGCGTGCTGACTCAGGCCATTGCCGAACTCGCGCAGATCAAGGTGCGCCAGACCCTCGTGTACAGCCGCCGGCCGGACACGCCCGCCGACGTCAAGAGCCTCTTCCCTTCCGGATTGCGCCTGATTGAACTTGCGCCGGCACAGGGCCGGAATCTTGAATTCGCGAGCAAATTGTATGAGGAGCTGAGGGCACTGGTGCGCGACGACCCGCCGGACGTGGTTCATCTGCATTCGTCCAAGGCGGGATTTGTCGGCCGCCTCGCATTGCGCGCGCTGGGTTCGCGCGCGCAGATCCTGTACTCACCCCACGGTCTCGCGTTTCTCAACTTGCACCGGCCGTGGTCAAGCGCCGGCTGCTGGATCCTCGAACGGCTGGCGGGCTTCGTCGATTGCCAGCCGGTGAGCTGCGGCGCCAGTGAAGCGCGCATGCTGGCCACCGTGACGCGGCGGCCGGCGTTCGTGATCGAAAACCCGGTTGATCCGGAGTTCTTCAACGTCGCTCGCCGCGAGGCCGAGACTCCACTGGTCGTGATGGCCGGCCGCATCTGCGAGCAAAAGGCGCCGGAAATTTTCGCCGAAGTGTCGATACGCGTCCGGCTCGAAGTGCCTGATGCGCGCTTCGTATGGATCGGGGCCGGCGATGCGGAAAGTGAAGCGATGCTGCACGCGGTGGGCGTTGACGTGACCGGCTGGCTGCCGCAAAGCGAAGTGCGCGAATGGCTGGCGCGCGCGTCTGTCTATCTGCAAACCTCGCGCTGGGAAGGGCTGCCGTTGTCGGTCTTACAGGCGACGGCGGTCGGCTTGCCATGCGTCGTACTCAACGCGGTCGGCAATCGCGACGCAGTCGTACACCAGGACACCGGATATATCGGCGATAGCACCGACGATCTGTCGCTGTTCGTGACCATGCTGCTGAACAACCCGGCGTTGCGGCTGTGGGTCGGCCGCCGCGCGCGCGAACGCGCGGAGCGGCGCTTCACGCGCGAGCGCTTTCGCGCGGCGCTGCTGCGGTTGTACCAGTTGGACGCAGAGTCTCATGAGCCAGGGCACGCGGTGACCACGCCGGCTACGGTGAGTTGAAAACCCGATGACGGTTTCCGGCTTCGCGCAGTCAATCTACGAATCGGGTGCCTACGCCGAATCGAACGAGGACTGGCACGACGAGGACGCTCCGTACAAGGCGCGCGAAATCCTCACGCTCCTCCGGCGAAACAACGTCAGCTTCCGGCGCTGCGTCGACGTGGGGTGCGGCGCGGGAGGGGTGCTCCGGATTCTTGCGAGCGCGTTCGATGCCGAATACATCGGATTCGATATCGCGCCGCTCGCGATCAAGCGAGCGAACGAGCACGCGACGCCGAACCTGTCGTTTCGCTGCGAAAATTTTCTCGAGCGCGGGGATGTGGCCGACGTCGATCTCATTCTGTGCAACGATGTTTTCGAGCACGTGCCCGACTACCTTGGGTTCGTGACCCGCCTCGGAGACCGCTGCCCCTCCCCCACGCGGGTCGTTTTCAACATCCCGCTCGAAATGAACCTGCTTCACGTCCTAACGAATCGGCATGTCTACAACCGGCAGAGAATCGGACATCTCCACTATTTCACTCGTGAGACGGCGATCGCGACGCTGACCGACTGCGGCTTCGATCTGATCGACAGCTTCTACAGCTATCCCGGCCTGCATATGCCCCATACGCGGCGCAGTCTCGCCAAGCGCCTGGCGAAAATTCCGCGCGCCGCCCTCTACCTCGTTCCCGGAGGCTGGGGAGAGAAACTGATCGGCGGCGCGTCGCTGCTCGTCCTGGCGTCGAAGCGCCGGCCGTCACTTTTCGCCTGACTTATCTCTCCGCGCCTGCGGCGGTCGATTGCTCTTGCTTTCCGCCTGCTCTATCGCACCTTCGACCCGCGTCAATACCTCTCCGCAGTCGGCGTCCTTGCCTTCACCCGTTTCGATCAAGGGCAGCAAGGCAGCCAGCGGATTGATCGCGGCCAGCGCCACCGCCGCGCCGCCTCGTACCAGCGCGCGCCGATCGACTTCGTAGTCGACGTCCGAGAAACTGCCGAAGACGCGCACCGGCGCGCGCACTGAAAACAAGCCCGGATCTTTGGGTCGCGGCCGCAACGTGACATCAAAGCGCTCGCGCCCAAGATCAACGGTTCCGCTGCCGTTGATGCGAACCTCCTCGGTGTCGAACACAAACTGCGTGAAAGTGCCCTTGCCGCCGGTCACCTGCAAGGCTGCGCCGGCGCAACGCACGGCGGTCGGCCTGTCGCCGCCGAGGAGCAGCCGCAACACTTCGCCGCCATTCAGACTCACCGTGGAGAGCGACAGATGCGAGACCTGTCCGCCCGCCATTGCCGCGGTGACCGTGCCTGACGAACTCCCCAGCAGATCAGCGATCGAGCCGCCGTTGCCCTTCAACCGGATCTGCGCACCGAGCAGACCGCCGCTCGCCTTCATCTTCTCGATCGTTGGAAAAAGTTCCGCCAGAAGGACACGGCGCAGATCGACCGCCACCTTCGCGGTCGGTTGCGGTGTCCTGGCGTCGAGCGTCAGTTCGCCGACGACGTCTCCACCGGCGTAGCCGAAACGCAGCGGAGCGAGGCGCAAGACGCCGTCGCGCAGCTGTGCGGTGACGGCAAAGTCCTCAACGGCGAACCGCTGCGGCATCACGAGCTGCTGCGCCTTCAGAACGACGCGTGCGTCGATGGCTCCAAGTCGTTCGGTATTGAAATCCGTATCGGGAAGTACGTCGCTTGCCACCTTGGCCGTGGGCTTGGCCTCGGCCGCGCGCCGTGACGGTTTCTTCGATTTCGCATTCTTGCGGTCGACCCCCACCAGCGTTCCCAGGTCGGCGACATCGAGACGTTGGCTCCGCAACGTGGCCTCGAGCTGCGGCCGCGGTTCGCGATCTTCGAAGCTGCCGTCACCGGCGATATCGCTGGCGCCGATCTTGCCGCTGAACTTTTCGTATGCGTAGCGCGCGCCGCGCTTTGTCAGGCGCCCGGTGAACCGATAGGGCGGTGTTTCCGGTAACGACAGTCGCAATGTCGGATAAAGGGTCGCAAGACTCGGCCCGGCAATATCCAGGCGCACGTCGATTTCGCCCAGACGGGCCAGCTCATCGATCTCACCCTCCGCCTCGATGCGGGTCGCACCCGCTTTCACATCGAGTCGCAACGGAAACGGTTCGCCGGTGCTCAACACGGAAAGAACATCACCCGTGTCAGCCCGCCCGCCGAATGGCGCGCCACGCCACGTGCCTTTGACGTCGAAGCGCAGCGGGTAGCGTTTATCCGCGTCACCATCGCGGATCTTGCGGACGTGCGCAAACGCCCGGATATCGTTCTGTCGATCAAGGTAATGCGCGCGGCTGTCCAGCAGGGTCAGCCGGCGGAACTGGACCCCACGGCGCTTGCGGCCGTCCTGATCGGCGTCGCGAAACGTCCAGTTGCGTTCGCCTTTGGCATTGCGTTCGAGGCTGGCATCGGCACCCACGAGCAATACATGCGGCACGACGACCGGACCGCTGCTAAAGAACGATTGTGGCGCCAGACTGATTTCCAGCCGCTGCGCACGACCCATCGCGGGTTGTACTTCCGACCATGGTGCATTGCCGATCGTCACATCCGTCAAAACAATCTGAACATTGCGACGCAAATTTCACGTCGAGTGTTCCGAACGACACGTCGCGATGGGTGAAATCGGACGCCAGACGCTCAGCCGGAGCGCGCAACCAATTCCAGTCGAACAGCGCGACAAACGCGAAGAACGCGATCAGGACGGCAGCGAGAATGCCTCCGCCCCATAGCAGCGCCCTTCGGTGTGCAGGGTGAGGTCTTGCGACATTGGCGTCCATGTGGGTGTGCGCTGTTGCTGAGCGGCTTGCAGCGATAGCGCGTTCAAACTGTGCCGGGCAACGCGGATGCCGCCCGAAGGAGGCGGCTGAACAGTCGATGTGGTCGGGGAGGTAGGGGACGCGGCGGTGAGGTGCCGCGCTAACACGCCGAACTGTGCAGCCGCCGGGTTTTCCTCAGCAAGTCACATGCCAAGAAAGAAGGATGCAGGATTCAGGATTCAGTTGGCCGTGCTCACGCGCGCATCCCTTCCAAAACCAGCAATGCTGAGGAGCCGGTACGAGAAGTGCTAAATCCTGAATCCTGAATCCTGAATCCTGAATCCTGAATCCTGCATCCTGCATCCTGAATCCTGAATCCTTTCTTCCCTCCGCGGGTGCGCGCTTTGCTGGCGCACAAGCTTCGGTTCAGGAAAAAGTTTCAATGGCGACAGCAGAACACGTCCATTCCGCCGACTACCCGCACTTTCGCGCGCTGCTGGAAGAAAGCCGCGGACGTCTGCAAAGCGAACTGCAGGAGGGCGGCGAGCGCCGGCTCGCCTCTGACCGCTACAGTGCGCTGGCCGGCGAAGCACCGGACGCCGGCGATGCTTCGGTCGCCACCGAGCAGGCGGACCTGCGCAATGCGCAGATCGGCCGCGATGTCAGCGAACTGCGCGCGGTGGAAGCAGCGATCTCGCGCATCGACGATGGTAGCTATGGCATTTGCACCAGGTGTGCAACGCCGATCGCACTGCCTCGTCTGCAGGCCAATCCGGCGGCTGAACGCTGCATCGACTGCCAGGCTGCCTATGAAAAGCAGTTCGCCGATCGCCCAGCGCAGCCGGTAACGCGGAGCATCTGAATGCAACATCTGCACGAAGGCGATCGCGTCCCCGATGCTGCCGTGCAGGTGCTGCGGGACGATGGTTGGGAGCCCGCTCGCGTCGAGCACCTCTTCGCCGGGCGCACAATCGTCGCCTTTGCGGTGCCCGGTGCCTTCACGCCGACCTGCTCGTCGCAGCATCTGCCGCGCTTTGAAGAACTGGCACCCGCGTTGCGCGCGCGCGGCGTTGACGACGTGCTCTGTATCGCCGTCAATGACCCCTACGTGATGCAGGCATGGGCGCACGAGCAAGGCGTCGACAACGTCACGCTGGTGGCCGACGGCAACTGCGAATTCACCGACGCGCTCGGCATGGGCGTCGATCGTCGCGACCTCGGTTTTGGCCGCCGATCGTGGCGCTATTCGCTGCTGGCGCACGACGGCGTGATTGAAAAAATGTTTGTCGAACCGGAAGAACCCGGAGATCCGTATCGCGTGTCCGACGCCGACACGATGCTCGCCTGGCTCGACCCGCAGGCAAAACCACCCGACGAAGTAGCGATCCTGACGCGCCCCGGCTGCCCGCATTGTGCGCGTGCCAAGCAGATGCTTGAGGAAGCCAGTCTCGACTACGTTGAATTGCCGCTGGAAAACAAGGTGCGCGGCCGCGTCGTCGCCGCCATCACCGGCCACCATACGGTGCCCCAGATCTTCATCAACGGCGAAGCGATCGGCGGCGCCGATGCACTCGAGCACCGGCTGTACGGTCCCGGCGGGAGGCCGGAAACGAGAACGGCCTAGTCCGGTGACGAACTCCTTTAGGCACGGCCATTGCTGAGAGCTGTGCCTAAGGAGCGTCACGTAATGGTCACTTTGCATCAAAGCCTTTTGTTCGCGAATCGCGTCGCCGATGTGTACCCGGCCGCGCTTGCCACCTTTCAGCACTCGGATGACGAACCAGGCGCCCGCACGCTTCGCCTGACGCCCCACATGCGGCTTGATCTCCTCTGGTCGGTGCAAACGCGAGGCGCGGCCGAGGCGCCGAGGCTGGCATGGCGCTGTCGCTCGGGCCTGGTGCACGAAGGCATTGCGCGCTTTGACACCGTCGGCGAACAAGGCACACGTGTTCAGATCTACCTTGCGCTCGACCCATACGACCCTGCCGTAAGCGACGGCGATGCGCTGACGCTCGAGGTCAAGCACGCGCTGCAGGACTTCAAACAGCTTATTGACGCCCAGCTCGCCGAGCGTGCGCCCGCGACACTGCCTGGCACAAGAACTGGGGCGAGACCCCTATTTCCACGAACGGCGCGCCCCGTAGACAGATAGCGCTACTAGCAGAGCGGCAGAAGTAATTGCGATCGCGATCCACATTGCAGTTTCTCGTCAGTTTCATCTGACTACCGCAACTGGTGTGCCTGACCGTTCAGGCACAAACGTTGCAATACGAACGGCATGCACGATGCCGTCGCTTCGACCGAGCCGCAAGATAGCGACGCACTGACCCCGTCGTCACGAGCGGAAGTTGCTGCTACCGATCCCGTAACGTCTGCGGTTCCAACACCGCAGGAACCGCTGTGGTCGACACACACGCTTCTCTGGGCGATTTTTCTACTCGCACTCATGGCCGTCGTGTTCGTATCGCGCACTTTGCTGTTTCCCATCGTCATGGCGGTTTTTCTCGCGCTGTTGCTGATGCCGGCGGTTGCCGGTCTGAGACGCCTGCGCATCATCGAGCCGATCGGGGCGGCCATCGTTATCGCGCTGACGCTCGGCGCCGTCGGCGGACTATTTGTCTATCTGCAGGAGCCGGCGGCGAAGTGGATCGGCGAGGGGCCGCAGAAGCTGCGCGGTCTTGAAAACAAGGTGCGCGAACTGATTCGGCCAGTCACGGCTGTTACCGGCGCGACCGAGCGCGTGGCTGAAATCGCGAGCGGCGGCGACGAGAAGAAAGCAAAGGAAGTCGTGGTCGAGCGGCCATCATTGTCGCCGATGCTCGGCACCGCGCAGGCGCTGGTCGCGGGCGTGGGATCGACCCTGGTGCTGCTGTACTTCCTGCTCGCTTCAGGCGATCTTTTTCTGCGCAAGCTGATTCGGGTTGTTCCCGGGCTGCGCGACAAGATTCGCGCCGTTGAGATCGCGCGCGGCGTGCAGCAGCATATCGGCCGCTACTTCGTGGCAACAGTGCTGATCAGCATCGCGCATGGCGTTGTCACGACAATCGCCATGTATTTCGTCGGCCTGCCCACGCCTGCGCTGTTCGGCGCGGTCGCCGGTGTTCTGAACTTTCTACCCTACGTTGGCCCGCTGATCACGCTGATTTTCATTCTGATCGCGTCAGTGGTGGCGTTTGACACGCTGTGGCAAATTGCGCTGCCCGGCCTCATCTACGTGGTCATCGCATCGCTGGACGGCGAGATCGCACAGCCGTTCGCCTACGGCGCAACGGTGCGCGTCAATACTGTCGTTCTCTTTGTCTGGGTGTTGCTCTGGGCGTGGCTATGGGGAATTGCGGGACTGCTGGTCGCCGTGCCGATCCTGGTCGCGCTGCGCATTTGCGCCGAGCATATTCCGGCCCTCGCCACGTGGGCCGAGTTCTTGAGTCCGGACTGAGCCCGCGTTGCCTTCGCGGCAGTGTCGCGCTGACCTCATCCTCTCCCCTTGTGGGAGAGGGCTGGGGAGAGGGGGTCGCGGGCGGTTCTCTTACGTTTTCTTCTTCTTCAGACGCAGCGTGTTGCGTTCCTTCGGCGGGCCTGGATCCTCGCCCTTCGAACGCTCGCGGCCGCGCCGCTCGGCCTCTTCCATCGCCTGCGCCTCGCCGGCGTCACGGGGTGCCGCCTCGCGCGCAAGCTCTTCGGTATCGGCGCCACGCGCGAAGCGGGTCGCCTTGCGCTGATAAACGGCGGCCGACTCGTAGTCGCCTTCGCCTTGAATGCGTTTCATCGGTATCTCCTGTTCGCAGATAACGTCTGACCTCCGGCCAGCACGGCGCCGGCGGCAACCGCGATTACCGCCGCGGTGGCAACCGGATGCAGCGACACCCTCGTGTAAAAACTCGACTCCCTCACGCGGCCGTTGTTGCCGCTGCGTTCGCGCAGACCTGTGGCCGGCGCGTGCAGCGCGTTTTCGGCGCGCGGCCGTGCGGGCCGTCGGCTGCGTTGTCGCTTGATTATCATCATCGACAGCATGCGATCGGTAAGTGCGGGCAACAGTCGCGCGCTTGCGGCCATCAACCGCGACGCAGCGCCGACAAAGATGTCGCGTCGCGCGTGCTCCGCCGCAAACAGAATCGCGTCGGCCACAACTTCAGGCGCGTACACCGGCGGCGGCAGCTTCGGTTCCACATCCATGTAGTTCTTCGCATGCTGCGTGTACATCGTGTCAATTCCGGCGGGGCGAATCAGCGTCACGCACATCGGCGCGCGTTCTGCCATTAGTTCGGCGCGCAACGAATCGGTGAAGCCCTTGACCGCGTGCTTCGACGCGGCGAAGGCCGATTGCAGCGGAATGCCAACCTCGGAAAGCTCGCTGCCCAGGTTGATCAGGACACCGCCACGATGCTTCAGATGCGCGACCGCCTCGAGCGAACCGTACACAACTCCCCAGTAGTTGGTGTCGAATAGCCGTCGCATGTCGTCGTCGGAAACTTCGGACGCCTTGCCGTAGATGCTCACGCCGGCGTTGTTCACCCAGGTGTCGAATCCGCCAAAGCGCGACATCGCAGTGATACCGATCCTCTGCACGTCTTCGCGCTTGCCGACGTCGGCTTCGACTTCTACACAATCGCAGGCCTGCGCCCGCAGCTCGGACGTCAGTTGTTGAAGTGCATCAAGATTGCGCGCCGCCAGAACCAGTCGCGCGCCGCGTTTCGCCGCGCGCCGCGCCGTAACAAGTCCGATGCCGCTGGTGGCGCCGGTGATGACGATCGTTTGCTGCGATACAGGTTTGAGGTTCATGAAGAGGAGATGGGGCGAAGGGTGAAGGGGTGAAGAGTGAAGCGGATCAGCAAGCAGCGACCCCAGGCCCATCACCAATCAACGACCACCGGTCGCTAAGAACACAGCAAGCCGCGTGCTCCCTTCACCCTTCACCCTTCAACCCTTCACCTATTGCACTCACATCGCCGCTGCCGCATTCGCTCTTTGCCGCCGAATTTCCACGGCGGGAACGCGCATCGTCTGGCGGTACTTGGTCACGGTGCGGCGTGCGACCTGCAAGCCTTGCCGCTTGAGCAAACGCGCGATTTCGGCGTCGGACAGGGGCGCGCGCGGCGTCTCGGCCTGGATCAGTTCCCTGATCACGCTGCGAATCGCGGTGGCCGAACATGAGCCGCCGGTCGCGGTCGGCATTGCGCGCGAGAAGAAAAACTTCAGCTCCAGCACGCCCTGCGGGGTGGACATGTACTTGTTGTTGGTCACCCGCGAAACGGTTGATTCGTGCAAACCCAGCTTCTCTGCCACCTCGCGCAGACCCAGCGGCTTCATTGCCAGCTCGCCGTATTCGAAGAAGTTGCGCTGTTGTGCAACGATTTCGTTCGCAACGCGCACGATGGTCGAAAACCGCTGTTCAACATTGCGGACCATCCAGCGTGCTTCCTGCAGCTGGCGCGCCATGTCGCCGCTCTCGCCGTTGCGGTGCGACTGAAACAGATCCGCGTACATGCGGTGCAGACGAATGCGCGGCACGATCGATTCGTTCAGTTGCACGACCCAGTGATCGCGTACTTTCTTCACCATGACATCCGGTGTGAGGAAGCGCACCTCGCTACCCCCCACACCCCAGCCCGGACGTGGATTCAAACGCCGTATGCGTTCGCAGGCGGCGTCCACAGTCGCCGATTCGATTCCCATGCGCCTCGCAATGCCGGCAAAGTCGCGGGCAGCGAGCAGCGGCAGATGGTCTTCGATCAGCTTGGCCGCAACTCGATCGATCTCACTGTCAGGTTCGGTCACTTGCAGCAGTAGGCATTCGCGCACATCGCGCGCGCCGACTCCGCGCGGTTCGAGCGATTGCACAAGCTTCAGGCCGACTTCCCATTCCGTCACCTCCGACATCGGCTCGAGCTTGAGCAACGCGGCAAGGTCGGCGAAGTCGACGCGCAGATAGCCGTCGTCGTCCATCGCTTCAATCAGTGTGCGACAGATCATTTGGTCACGAAAATTCAACGACAGCAGCGACAGTTGCTGGCGCAGATGCTCGCGCAGCGACACGTTCGCCGCCGTAAAGTCGCTCGCTTCCATATCGCTGTCGCCGCGCGAGCTGCCGTTGCGCGACCATGTCTCGCCCCACGCGTTGCTGTCGGCGGGAGGCGACGCTTCCGCGGTTTCGGCTTCAGCGACCGCCGTGGCTGCCGGGCCGGATTCCATGGCAGTCAAGGCGTCCATGACCTTGTCCTCCGGAGCGTCCTTGCGAACCGCGGTCTCCTCGGTCTCCTCGCTCTCCAGGAACGGGTTGTTGCCCAGCGCCTGCTGAATCTCCTGGGCAAACTCAAGGCTCGACAATTGCAGCAGCCGGACGGCCTGCTGCAGACGCGGGGTCAGCGCTTGATGCTGGCGCCCTTCGATTCTCAGTCCCTGTCTCACGTTAGCTCCTCTCGCGGTAGTAGAAAAAACGAGCACGGCTGCGCGCGCTGCGTCCTGCTAATCCCTGCTTGTTTGCGTGTTGGTGGAAGGGCGCACCGCATTGCCCGGATGCGCGGTCGACCGAATTGACTCCGTTGTCATTCTTGTCCTTCTAGCCCACCCGCGTGCAATTCGCGTGCCTGTGCCCGGATCGAGCATGTGGTGGAATTCTTGCCCGTGCCCTCTCCCCGACCCTCTCCCGCGAGGGGAGAGGGCGAGCTCGGCGCGGCTTCGCTGCGAGCTCACGTAGAAGAAACAAGCGCGAGATGCCGATCGCGTGAACTACCCGCTGCCGCGGTTGCCGTGCTCGTGTCCGGCTGCCGGCTGTCAAGGTTCATGCCGCGCAGCGCCAGGCGTAGCCCGGGGCCCACCTCCGGATGACGTAGTCCATAGGCCAGCGTCGCACGCACGTAGCCGCTTTTCTCGCCGCAGTCGTAACGATCGCCCGAATAGCGAAACGAAAACACCGGCTCGCGCTGCAGTAGCAGAGAGATCGCGTCGGTCAGTTGCAGTTCGCCGCCGGAGCCGGGATCGATCGCTTCCAGGCAATCGAAAATCGCGGGTGTGAGTACGTAGCGACCCACAACTGCGAGCGTCGACGGCGCATCCTTCGGCGCAGGTTTTTCAACAATGCCGGACATCCGCGCGACGCGAGCATCGCCGGCCTCCACGCTGACGATGCCGTAGCGGGAAGTTTCATCGCGCCGCACGTTTTCCACCGCGACCAGACTGGCCGGCGTCACCTCGAACTGATCGAGCATCTGCGCCAGCGCCGGACGCGGCGCATCGATCAGGTCGTCGGGGAGGATGACCGCAAACGGCTCGTTGCCCACGAAATGGCGCGCCTGCAAAACCGCGTGGCCGAGTCCACGAGGCGAATGCTGGCGCACGAACCCGAACCGCACGCCTGGCGGGGTCGCCTGCCGCAATTGCCGCAACAGGTCTGTTTTACCGGTGCGTTGAAGCTCCGCCTCCAGGTCGGCAGCGACGTCGAAGTGATCTTCGATCATCCGCTTCGCGCGGCTCGTCACAAATATCAGTTCCTCCGCACCGGCAGCGCACGCTTCGTCGACGGCGTACTGAATCAATGGCCGATCGACGACCGGAAGCATTTCCTTGGCCACGCACTTCGTTACCGGCAAGAATCTCGTGCCAAGCCCCGCCACAGGAAACACGACCTTGCGCACCTTTGGCGTGCGTGTCCTTGTGGTTGTGCTGCCTTCCTTGCCCAGGGCGCCACGCAGCGAATTGATCAAACTCATTGTTCGTGCCTCATTTCTTGTCCGCCGGGATGTCGGCGGCACGGTTGCGGTTATCGGTGTCGACGAGTCCTCGTTTCAGATCGCGAGCGGCCTGGCGCATCGGCTCTTGTGTTCCCGGCGCCTGCTGGCCATCGGTTGATTCGTCGCGCTCATGCGGGAGTCGTTTGTCGGTATTCCCGCCTCCCGTGCGTGGCGGCAACGCGCTGCGGCGTTTCATTGCTTCTCGCACGCGGTCGCGCATCAAGGTCTTGGCCTTCTTCATCAAAGCGCTCCGCAGACTGCGTGCAAAAAGGGGAGCATGAGACGTGCCAGCCGGCACTGGCGATTGTGATGAGTGCGGTGGGCAGTAGCGCTTACACCGGCGGTAGTTTTTGCAGCATCAAGGCGCTGCGGTTGACACGCGGCAGTTTTGCGGGAGAGGTACGCGGCTTGCTGTTTTCGCCAGCGGCGAACCGCGCCGATGCAACGTAAGGAGTAACCATGGCGGCAACGAATGCAAGCCCGGCACGCAGAGACGTGCTGGAAATGTTGATGGAGGATCACAAGAAAGTGAAAAAGATGTTCCGCGACTTTGAAAAGAAGAACGAACAGGACGACACGGAGGGGTGCGAAGAAATCGTTGAGCGCACCTGCGCTGAACTCGAAGTGCACGCCACGCTGGAAGAGGAACTGTTTTATCCGGCCATTCGTGTGGCGATGAAAGACGAAGACCTGATCGAGGAGGCCGAGGTCGAACACGGCTCGGCCAAGCAGTTGATCGCGCAGTTGAAGCAAATGGAAAGCGGCGATCCGAAATACGCCGCAACGTTCACAGTGCTGGGCGAGTACATCAACCATCATGTACGCGAAGAGGAAGACGAGATCTTTCCTCAGCTCAATCGGAGCACGCAGGTCGACTGGAATTCGTTATCGGACCAGATGAATATGCGCAAAGCGGAGCTGAAGAAGCAGTACGGCCTGGCCGAGGAGGAAGAAGCGGAAGCGGAAGAAGGCAGCGAAGAGCCGGTCGGTGCGCGCGCCGGCAGCCGGCGGAGTCAGCCCGGTGGCGGGGCCCGATCGACCAGTCCATCTGCCAGCAAGGGCAGTGGCCGTTCAGGAAATCCGGCGGGCCGCAAGAAGCGCAACACCAATTGAGCAGTACGCGAATGGATGACATCTCACCCAGCGAGGTGTCATCCGCACGAACGCGGGGATCCAGCGGAGGCTCTTCTGCTGCCGCCGATCCGACGCTCTTTCGCTCTTTCTGGATGGCCGGATTCGGTGGCATCGGCGCAAGCCGGCATTCGGAGCTGGCGGAGTCGGCCCGCGCGGACTATCGGCGTGCGCGTTACTTCGGCATGCACACAGTGCGCGAGTCGATTGACTGGCGACGGACCGAACAGCACGGCCGCTTTGACTTCAACCAGGTTGCGACGCTTTGCACGGCTGCGGAACGTGAAGGAATACAGATCGTCTGGACACTTGTGTCCAACGGCTTTCCACCCGATGTAGACCCGCACGACAGCCGGTTCGTCGGACGTTTTGCGCGCTTCGCCGAAAGCGCGGCCCGCGAGTTGCGGCGCTGCTGTGCCGGCGTGCCGATCATCGCGCCGATGGAATCGATCGGCGCCATCGCTCGTCGTTATCAAGACGTCGATGACACTAGCGCGCGGCTGGCGCAGGCGACGCTCAAGGCGGTTGAAGCGATCCGCGATATCGACAGCCGCGCACGATTCATCTTCAACGAGGACGCCGCGGGTCCGTCCGCCGACACGGCGTTTCGCGTGTGGGACTTGCTGTGCGCAAATGCGGATGTACTCGATCTCCTCGGTATCACTCTGCGCGGATCGAAAAGCGACACGTTGTGGCGCGACTTGCAGCACGACGTGCTGGCAACGCTTGCCGAGCAGATCCACGCGCGCTATCGCCGTCCGCTGCTGATCAACTCGGGCAGTCATGACGGCGAGCGGCTCGCGCAGTGGCTCGGTCAAATCACAGGTGGCGCCGCACGGGCGATGGCGCGCGGTGTGCCGATCGCCGGCATCACGCTCGATCACCTGATCTCCCACGCGCACGGCGGTTTGTGGCAATCGAGTGCCGAAGACCCGGCGCAGCGCCGCCTGGACCGCGCATACGCGCAGGCGCTCAAGTCATGCCAGCGCGACCTGGAAGCGCAACAGGGCGCGCTGCGTGCGCCTGTCCGCAAGGCGCGCCGCATGCGCGCGCTTCTCGTGTTCTCGCATTTGCGCTGGGATTCTCTGCGCGATCGGACGCAGCATCTAATGGCGCGGCTCGCGCGCCGCTATCGCGTGCTGTTCTTCGAAGAGCCCGTTCGTGCGTCACCGCCACCATATCTTCAGCGCTTTGCTCCGCTGCACAACGTCGAAGTGCTACGGCCGCATACGCCGGTCGATGGCGCGCACGGATTTGCGGGCCCGCAGATCGCGCACCTGCAACCACTGCTGGCGCAGTACATCCGCGAATTCCGCCTGACCGACTTCGATGCGTGGCTCACCACGCCGATGGCACTGCCATTGCTCGCCGATCTGAAACCGCGCCTGCTCGTGTACGACTGCGGCGACGATCTGGCCGCGCTCGACGGCGCGCCACGCCAACTCGCTGCGCATGAGAACGCGCTGCTGAAACGCGCCGATCTGGTGCTGACCTCCGGCCCCGGTTTGTATGCAACGAAGCGCGGGGCGAAAACCAACGTGCACAACGTACCGAACGCCGTTGATACCGAACATTTCCGGCCACCGTTGCAACCGGGCGTCGATCCGCAGGCATCGCTGCCGCATCCGCGCCTCGGGTTTCACGGCGTCATCGATGAACGACTCGATCTTGAACTCATTGCGCAACTCGCCGACTTGCGGCCGAATTGGCAGTTCGTGATGCTGGGTCCCGTCGTGGGACTCAGGCCGGAGCAGTTGCCGCGCCGGCCGAATCTGCATTGGGTCGGCCAACAGGACTACGAAGCGCTGCCGGCGTGGGTCGGCGGCTGGGAGGTTGGCGTGCTGCCTCTGCGCTTGACGCGCGCGACGCATCTTTTCAGTGGCCGTCAGATGCTCGATTGCCTGGCGGCGGAAAAGCCGGTGGTCGCAACGCGAGTTCCCGACATTGACCGGCTACTCGGCGACTCCCTTGTGGCCACCGCGTCGAGCGCCGCTGCGTTCGCTGCCGCGTGCGATAGGGCGCTTGCTGAAAATCCCCGGCGACGCGCAAGTCGCATCGCTCACGCGCGGCAGTTGCTGTTGCGCAACTCGTGGGATCGCGCCGCTGGTCGGGTGGTTGAGTTGCTCGATGCGACGGCGACAAATGCAGTATCGGCGCCGCGCGAATCGAAGCCCGTTCGCGCCCCACCCGTTGCGCTGCCTGCGCCCTTTGCTCCTGTATCGCTGGTCCCGGGCGGTGCCCACATCGCACCGATGGCTGCACACGATCCGTCGGCCGGCAAGCCGTCGGCAGCGTGATATCGACATGCTGATCGACGCCCACCTCCGCTGCGAGGGAAGCGAAAGCCCGTGGAATGTCTTGCGCAAGCTCGACCAAGCCGACATCGATCTTGCCGTTCTGCTGGCGCCGATGCCGCCGAGCAACCGGCCGCTTGCAGACGCGGCCTGGCCGGCAAACGTGAACGGGTGGCTCGCGCGCCTGGTCAGTCATCACCGCGATCGTCTGGCCGGTCTGGCGGTCATCGATCCACGTCAGCCCGATGCGGTAGCGCATGTCCGTTACGCGATCGAAGCGCTCGAGCTCGATGGACTGGCGCTCGCGGCGGGCGCATGGAGTCCGCGCGAGCCGCGCGTTACCGCGGTGTTCGCGCAGGCCGATGCGCTCGGAGTCCCGGTGTGGTGTCAAACGATGGCGCATCCCCGCGAATTGGAGTCGCTGCGCACGTTTCCACGCCTGCGATTAACGCTGTCCCGGCTGGGCGCTCCGTGGTGCGACGAAGCGCTGGCGGTCGGTCTGGTTGATCGCTTGCGTGGCGTCGCGCCCGAGGATGCGCTGTTGCGGCTCGAGCTTTCGATCGCGGCTCCGACTTTTGATTCGCCTGCGGCTCGAGGATTTGGCTCGCCTGCGGCTCGAGATCGACTCGCGGTGGTCGCAAAAGCACTCGCAACCCTGGGACCGCGTTCGATCCAATTCGGAAGCGGCCTGCCACTGACCGCAAGCGCAACGGAGTTACGCGGCGCTCGGCGGTGGGTCCAGGATGTCTTCGATGAGCTCGACGTCAGTGAAGACAACCGCGAGCGGGTGTTCGCCGGCACGGCAGGACACTGGTTGATGCGAGATGCGGTGACCAGGTGACTTGGTGACCAGGACCGGTTACCAGCCCTGCAAGAAACCCGGCAACTATTTCCGGGAGCGACCGCCAAACCTGGGGATGCACTCAGGCATGTCGGTTGCGTGTAGATGCTGCGCGAAATTGACGCGTGCATGGAAATCCAACCCCTTCGGAGACCCTACGAATGAAAAAGCTGCTCGTAACGCCCGCCATCCTGATGGCATTTGCAATCGGTTCAACGGCACTGACAACCGCCTGCTCGGTCACCGGCGGCCAACAGAGGACCGGTGCCTATATCGATGACGCCGCGCTCACCACCAAGGTCAAGGCGAAACTCGCCGCCGACGACAAGGTAAGCGCTGGGCGCATCAGCGTCGAAACGCTCAACAGCACGGTCCAGCTGAGCGGCTTCGCCAACTCAGCGGAAGAAAAAGCCCGCGCGGTTGAATTGACGCAAGGCGTATCCGGCGTCAAGAGCGTGCGCGATGACATCATCGTAAGGCCCGCACAGTAAACCCGTTGGTTAGATCTGGTTGGGGACAGAGCGCGCTTCGCGCGGTCTGTCCCCAAGAAGGTTTGAATGAGTCCACAACAACAGCCGGGACGCGAAAGCGGCATGCGGCCAAGGCCGCAGTCGTTCGCACGCGAGTATCGTCCGAGCGCGCAACTGACGGGCAAGGTTGCACTCATCACCGGCGGCGACAGCGGCATCGGGCGGGCGGTTGCGATTTCCTTCGCCAAGGAAGGCGCGGATATCGCAATCGCATACCTGAACGAGCATGAGGACGCCCGGCAGACGCAGGCAGCGGTCGAGCAGACCGGCCGCCGCTGCGTCGCCCTTGCGGGTGATCTCGCGGAGGCTGATGCCTGCGCCGCCGCGGTCCGCAACACGATGGAAAAGCTTGGTCGCATCGACGTGCTGGTCAACAACGCCGGCGAGCAGCATCCGCAGGACGATTTCACCGCCATCACCCCGCGCCAGCTTGAACGCACGTTCGCGACCAACGTGTTTGCGATGTTTCATTGCGTGAGGGCGGCGCTGCCGCACCTGCAACCGGGTAGCCGCATCATCAACACGACATCGGTCACCGCGTATCGAGGGAGCAAGCATCTGATCGACTACGCGGCGAGCAAGGGCGCGATCGTTGCGTTCACACGATCGCTCGCGCTGGCGCTGGCGGATCGCGACATCCTGGTGAACGCGGTGGCGCCGGGTCCGGTGTGGACACCGCTCATCGTGTCGACGTTCAAGCCCGAACATGTGAAGCAATTCGGCAAGGACGTTGCGCTCGGTCGCGCCGGAGAGCCGGATGAGATCGCACCCTGTTTTGTTTTTCTCGCCGGCGCCGGAGGCAGCTATATGACGGGCCAGGTGCTGCACCCGAACGGCGGCGAGATCATCAACGGTTGAATCGCTCCGCCGCCGGGAGAAGGTACGACATGCCACACACGCTGATCGTTGACGACGAACCGGACGTACTCGACTGGATGGGCGAGCTCGCCCGTAAAGAGGGTTACACGGTATCCACCGCGGGATCGCTGCGGCATGCGCGTGGCCAGCTGGTGAGGCAAGTGCCGGACGTGCTGCTGACCGACCTGCAATTGCCCGACGGCCGCGGCACGGATCTCGTAAAGGATCTGCCGAATCCCGCCGGCACCGAACTCGTCGTGATCACCGGTCACGCGTCGGTGGACACCGCGGTCGAGGCGCTGCGCCTGGGCGCGACCGACTATCTGACCAAGCCCGTCGATGTGGAGCGCTTGCTGGCGATCCTGCGTCGGCAGCCGCAGTCGGCTGATCTGAAAACCGAGATCGGCGAGCTGCGCGGCGAGTTGCGCAAGGCCGGCCGTTTCGGCCACATCATCGGCGCCTCAGCGCCGATGCAGATGATGTACGACAAGCTCGAGCGCGTTGCGCCGACCGCGGCGACCGTGCTGCTGATCGGCGAATCCGGCACGGGCAAGGAAGTCGTCGCGCGTTCGATCCATGACCTGTCGCGCCGCAGGCGCGCGCCGTTTCTCGCGATCAATTGCGGCGCGATCTCGCCGCAGTTGATCGAGAGCGAATTGTTCGGCCATGAGAAAGGCAGCTTCACCGGCGCCGATCGCCAGCACCAGGGCTTTTTCGAGCGCGCCAACGGCGGCTCGCTCCTGCTGGACGAAATCACCGAGATGCCGGCTGAACTTCAGGTCAAGCTACTGCGCGTGCTCGAAACCGGCGCCTTCACGCGTGTCGGCGCAACGCAGCCGATACCTACCGACGTGCGCGTGATCGCCGCGACCAACCGGCAACCCGAAAAAGCGGTCGCCGCCGGCAAGCTGCGCGAAGACCTGTATCACCGGCTTAACGTGTTTCCGATCCAGTTGCCGCCGCTGCGCGAACGCGGCGCCGATATCGAACTGCTGGCCCAGCATTTCTTGGACGAGATGAATCGCACCGAAGGCGCGAAGAAACGTTTTTCGGCGAATGCGATCGCGCGGCTGTATGAGCGCCCCTGGACCGGCAACGTGCGCGAGCTGAAAAACTTCGTGCAGCGCGCATTCATCATGGCCGACGACGTAATCGAGATCGGCGAGTCCGATTCAGCGGCGCTTGCGACACCGGGCGAGCATGCGGAGGTCGTCACCGTGCGGGTCGGTACCCCGCTCGACGAAGTGGATCGGCGTGTGACGATGGCCACGCTCACCGCGTACAACAACGTCAAGCGCCGCGCCGCCGAAGTGCTCGGCATCAGCCTGAAGACGCTATACAACCGGCTCGAGGTCTACCGCCTGCGCGAGGGCGCCGCTGAAAAGTCGCCGACTGAGTCGACGGCCGAAGAGCGCGAGGAAGAGAAGGCATAGCCAGCATCTCGTGCCGCGGCGATCGATTCGCCGGCATGCTCGTTGCTTCCGGCTACTATTCCTTGATGTGTCGTTCCCGCAAAGCGGGAACCCAGTGTCTTCGCGCCGAATGACGCTGGGTCCCCGCTTTCGCGCACTGCTGTCCGGAACGGCAGGCCGGGACCCAATTTGCAGCGACGACCGATTGGGCCCCGGCCGCAGCCTGCCCCGGCAGGCTCTAAGCCGGGGCCGGGGCGACGACACCGCGAATTCGCAGCGAGATGCGGCGTTCCGGACAGCAGTGCGCTTTCGCGGGGATGACGCCTCGCCTTGCTAAAGGCCAGACGATGACAACAACCGCCAGGAACTTGTGGCTGGGGTTCGGGACGCTGACGGCCCTGCTCGTACTTTCGAGCGTCGCGATCATCGTCCGTGTCTGGTCGATCGAGGGTCAGGTGGGCGAATTGGCTATCGCGAGCAACCGCAATGCTGTGGCAAGCGAGTTGGAAATCAACGTCCTCGGCTACGCCTTGAACGTGCGGGCGTACCTTCAGGGCGATGAGCCGAAGGCCCGGCAAAATGCGGTCGACGAAGCCGCCAAAGTGGAGCGGCGCCTGACAGAGTACGAACGTCTGGCAATGACCGATCAGCAGCGGGAGGTTGCGACACGCCTGGCAACCTCGTGGCAGGAGTTGAAGAAATTCGGCCAGTCCCTGCTGGATGCCGAGAACCGCCGACTGAAACCGGAAGAGTCCACGCGGTTCTACGACCTTCGCACCGCGCTGGAAAATCTGTTGCACGAAGAAATGCGGGCCGATGCCATCGACACGTACAACGCCCGCAGGGATACGGTCCTGCGAGACGTGCGGTCCGTCGTGGGGTTCGTCCTGATCCTGCTCGTCGTTGGTGCGTTCATCGCCGTCGTGACGAGCGGCGCAGTCGCCCGTGGCATCGTCAACGGCGAACGACAACTGTGGGCAAGCCGAGAACGGTTCCGGGTCACGCTCGCCAGCATCGGCGATGCCGTTATCGCCACGGATACGCAGGGTCGTGTCGCCTTCCTTAACGGAGTGGCTGAGTCATTGACCGGTTGGAAGAACGACGACGCGGCGGGCGTGCCACTGGAACAGGTGTTCCGCATCGCCAACGAGTCCACGCGCGAGTCGGTCGAGAACCCTGCGACAAGGGCGATGCGAGAAGGCGTCATCGTCGGGCTGGCAAACCACACCGTCCTCTTCGCCAAAGACGGCACAGAAGTGCCCATTGACGACAGCGCCGCCTCCATCCAGGACGAGCAGGGCAAGGTCGCCGGGGTCGTACTGATCTTCCGAGACGTTACCGAGCGGAGGCGCGCCGACAATCAGTTGCGGAAGCTCGCCGCTGATTTGTCCGAGTCCGACCGCCGCAAGAACGAGTTTTTGGCGACGCTGGCCCACGAACTCCGCAACCCCCTCGCACCGATCCGCAACTCCTTGCAGATCATGCGGCTGACAGGCGGGGACAGGGAGGCAGCCCAATCGGCGTCAGAGATGATGGAACGTCAAGTGGGCCAGATGGTGCGGCTGGTCGACGACTTGGTCGACGTGAGCCGCATCAGCCGAGGCAAGGTCGAACTTCGCAAGGAGCCTGTAGAACTGGCATCCGCCGTCAACCAAGCCGTCGAAGCAGCCGGCCCACTGTGCGAAAGCATGAACCATGAACTGTCAGTCACCCTGGCGCAGCAGTCGATGTATGTGAACGCCGACCCGACCCGGCTGGCTCAGGTAATCGGCAATCTTCTAAGCAATGCCTGCAAGTTCACGCCCAGAGGCGGCCGCATTTCGCTCACTGTCGAGCGCGAGGGCAAGCAGGCCGTGATCCGGGTGCAAGACAATGGCATCGGCATCGCTGCCCACGACCTTCCCCGCATCTTCGACATGTTTACGCAGGTCGATACTTCTTTGGAGCGCTCGATCAGCGGATTGGGCATCGGCCTGGCACTGGTGAAAAACATAATGGAGATGCACGATGGCACCGTGGAAGCCCACAGCGCCGGTGTTGGTCATGGCAGTGAGTTCGTGGTGCGCCTGCCGGTCATGGTTGAAACGCCGGAGCCGTCGCTGCCCGAGCCGGCGGTCAGCGAGCCGACGACGGCGCTGCGCATTCTCGTTGTCGATGACAACCGGGACTCGGCTACCTCGCTGGCGATGCTGCTGAAGATGACCGGCAACAACACGCAAATCGCGTATGACGGCGCTGAGGCGGTGGAAGCCGCGGAGACGTTCAGGCCCGACGTCGTGCTGCTCGATATCGGCCTGCCCAAGTTGAATGGCTTTGAGGCGGCTCGCAAGATACGGGAACAGCTGTGGGGTGAGAACACGGTGCTCGTGGCCTTGACTGGATGGGGTCAGGAGGAAGATCTGAGAAAGTCCAAAGACGCCGGGTTCGACAGCCATATGGTCAAGCCGGTGGACTACGCCGCGCTGATGAAACTGCTCGCCGAGCTGCAGCCAGCGGGGAGAGTTGTCATTCCAACGCAAGCGGAGGAATCTCGACCCGTTTGAGATTCCTCGTCCCTTCGACTTCGCATCTGGGTCCTCGGGATGACGTTTCGCGCGAAACACCGGCCGCAGCGGCAGCGTTCGCCATACGAAAAGTATCGCCGCCGCAACGAGCAGCACTAACGCCCGCGCTTTCTTCGGCTGCAGCGGACCTGCCTGTAACGACCGCTGCGCGTGCCTCCTCCGGCTTGCGCCGAACGGCGCTCCTGACGCTCGTCGGGTCCTCCGGCAGATCGGTCGCCGGAATCGTGCGCCTTCGGGTGCGTTCGTCAAGTTCGTACAGTTCGTAAAGAAGACTCCGGCGCGGTGGCGTTCTTTCCGGTTGCCGTTGCCTCACGCGTAAGCAGCTCATCCGCGCAGCGGCCGAATTCGGCGCCGAGCAACAGCAACAGGGCCGAGTAATAGATCCACAGAATCACCGCAACGAATGACCCCGCGGCGCCAAACCACGACGTGGTGCCAGTGCGTCCGAGATAAAGACCGATCAGATACTTGCCCACGGTGAACATGACGGCGGATGCGATCGCGCCGATCCACACCACGCGGCGCGGCGGCGGCCGGTCGGGCAGGCCGCGAAGCAGCAACGCGAATGCGCCGACCAGAATGAAAATCGACACCATAACGTCGACGATCTGCATTAACCCGTTGACGGAAGGCCACGCGTTAAACCATTTTCCAAGTGCCGCGAGCGCGGTGCTGACGAGAAGCGACGTCAGCGCCAGAAATCCAACGCCCAACACAATGCCGAACGCCGCCGCCCGTTTGCGCAATGGGCGCGTCCACCAACTGACCCGTTGCGGAGCGGTTCGCAGTACGACGTTCAGCGCATTGTTCAGCTCGCAGAAAACGCCGGTGGCGCCGATGAGCAACGTGCCGATGCCGATGAGGCTCGCCCACCAGCCGCTGGCCTTGTGTTCCCACGCGGCTGCGAGCATCGATTGCAACGCGTTCGCTGTCTGCGAGCCGAGCAATGTCGAAAGTTCCGCGGCCAGGTAACCGCGCGCCGCCTGCTCGCCGAAGACGCTGGCAACGATGGCGAGCACGATGACGAGCAAAGGCGCGATCGCGAAGATGGAGGCATACGCGATCGATGCGCCAAGCCGCATCGCGTTATCGTCGAACCACGCGCGCACCGCCGCCACCACCGCCTCGCCGCCAATGCGCAGCAGGCTCCACGGCGTCAGGCTCGCGCCCGGATGGATATCAGCGACGGCGACCGAGGAAGCCATTCCTGGTGGACGCGGGCGCGTGCGCCCGCGTTCATCCCTCGTTAAAACCGATAGCGCGCGCCGA